>Ga0209002_10000248_pt1 | contig 41480 bp, 28 predicted proteins | sample Rifsed16ft2_FD_184010 | JGI IMG/M metagenome (GOLD analysis project Ga0209002, IMG submission 184010) | Soil microbial communities from Rifle, Colorado, USA - sediment 16ft 2 (version 2) | ecosystem: Environmental > Terrestrial > Deep subsurface > Rock core/Sediment | place: Rifle, Colorado...
ACTGCACGGCGACTGGATTAGAATAGCGGATCTCGTGAACCGGAGACGGCGCGCATGGAATACACACTGACCGCAATCCTCTTCAATCAGGGGCCGGACACACTCATCTCGGCCGGACACTGGGGGATCCTGGCCTACCTCGATCCGGGATCCGGAAGCTACTTGATTCAATTGCTGGTGGCTGCCGCGTTGGGCGGCCTTCTTCTCCTGCGGCTGTACTGGCAGAGAGTGAAGTCTTTTGTGCGCCGAGTCTTCACGGGCAAGGAAGAACGACCGGATGCCGATGAATGAAGGACGTGTATCCTCGTCTTTCCGTGATCCAAGCGGATTCGTCTTTCGTCGAGATGGCGTGCATTTGCGTCAGGTCAATCTTACCTATCAGGACGAATACGACCTGCTCCTGCGCTCCGGTCTGTACGAGAACCTGGTAAACGACGAACTCCTCGTCTCGCATCGAGAGACGAAAGCCAGATCGCCCAAGCCTTCCCTCGCCTACAAAATCCTGCAGCCCGACCCGATTACAACGATCTCACACCCCTATGAGTGGTGTTTCAGTCAGCTCAAGGACGCCGCCCGGCTGACCCTCAAGATACAGAAACGGGCCTTGAACAGAGGGATGAGCCTCAAGGATTGCAGCGCATACAACATCCAGTTCGAGAAGGGTCGTCCGGTGCTGATCGACACGTTGTCCTTCGAGAGTTATGCCGAGGGGAGCCCGTGGGTCGCTTATCGGCAGTTTTGCCAGCATTTCCTGGCACCCTTGGCTCTCATGTCCCACACCGACGTTCGTCTCAGCCAATTGCTGCGGGTATACATTGACGGCGTCCCTCTCGACCTCGCCGGCCGGCTGCTTCCACCCCGAACGCGGGCGATCCTCCCCCTGCTCGTTCACCTCCACCTGCACGCCGCCGCCCAGAAGCGGTACGCCCGGGCCAGAGTGGCGGAAGCCAGCCGCGGGAGACGAATGTCGAAAACCTCGCTGCTCGGCTTGATCGACGATCTGCGCCGGGCAGTCGAGAATCTGAGATGGAAGCCGACTTCGACGTCGTGGCTGGATTACTACGACACGCATGCCTATGCTCCCGAAACGCTTGCCGACAAGCGGGCGCTGGTTGATGAGTTTGTTGCCAGTGTCCAGCCGAAGAGAGTGTGGGACCTCGGGGCCAATACCGGGTTGTTCAGCCGTCTGGCCAGCGACAGGGGGATTCCCACGGTCGCGTTTGATCTTGATCCGGGGGCGGTCGAGCTCAATTACCTGGAATGCACCTCGAAGGGCGAGAAGAACTTGCTTCCCTTGGTGCTCGATTTGACAAACCCGAGCCCGAGTCTGGGTTGGAACAATCAGGAGAGAGCTTCATTTTTCGAACGCGGACCGGTCGAAATGGTCGTGGCCCTGGCCCTTGTCCACCATCTGGCCATCTCGAACAACGTGCCCCTGGCCGATCTGGCGGGGTTTTTCGGCAGACTCGGTCGTTGGCTTGTCGTCGAGTTTGTCCCCAAAGAAGATCCGCAGGTGGCCCGGCTCCTGGCAAATCGAAAGGACATCTTCCCGGAATACACTTCCGAGGCATTCGAGAAGACCTTTTCGCAAGTGTTTACCATTCATCGGGCCGAGCCGCTCCGAGGCTCGGGTCGTAGGATCTACCTTATGGAGCAGACTGGCGATCCGGCCGTGGCATAAGCTCGAACCCGGTGAGGGGGTCGAGGCTCGTTCTGCTCGATCACGGGCTGTGGAACAGCACGGACCGGTGGAGGCTATCCAGGAAAGGGCGAGGCAGCTGACAGACAATGGTGTTGATGCTCACATGCCTGACGCCTGGAGGCTTGTGAACCGGGCCGGCTTCAGACCGGAACTCCCATGCATACAATCGCCACCTGAGGGGCGGGAGGCCTGATGGGGTTACGTATCCTCTTGTCGGCACCATACATGATCCCCGAGTATGAGCGCTTTCGGCCGGTCTTCGAGAGCGCAGAGATGGAAGTCATCCTTCCGATCGTGACCGAAAGACTGTCCGAGGCGGAGCTGCTTCCCTATGCAGGCGAGGTCGACGGCGTGATCTGCGGCGACGACCAATTCACCGCACGTGTACTCCGGGCGGCGTCGCCTCGATTGAAAGTCATCTCCAAGTGGGGCACGGGCATTGATTCGATCGATCGCGAGTCGGCCAAAACCCTGGGCATACAAGTCTGCAACACTCCGGGGGCCTTCACAGAAGCAGTCGCCGACACCGTCATCGGCTATATTCTGAGTTTTTCCCGCAAGCTGCCCTGGATGGATCGATCGACGAAATCGGGCGAGTGGGACAAGGTCCCTATCCGCGCCCTGCACGAGACCACGATCGGGGTGATCGGGGTGGGCAGGATCGGCAAGGCCGTGCTGCGCCGGGCGAGCCCATTCGGCGCCCACCTCCTGGGCAACGATATCCTCGAGATCGATCCGGCATTCGTAGCGATGGTCGGTGTGGAAATGCTGGCGCTGGAAGAGCTGCTCCGTCAGTCGGACTTCGTCAGCCTGAATTGCGACCTCAATCCATCCTCACACCACCTTCTTGATCGGTCCCGCCTTGGCTTGATGAGGCACGGGGCCGTCCTGGTCAACACAGCCAGAGGTGCGATCGTTGACCAGGTCTCTTTGGTCGATGCCCTGCGAGACGGCCGGATTGCCGGAGCCGCGCTGGATGTCTTCGAAGTAGAGCCGTTACCGGCGGACAGCGAACTCAGACGCATGGACAATGTCTTGTTGGGACCTCACAACGCCAACGGCAGCCCTTCGGCCTGGGAGAGGGTACATTGGAACACCATTCGGAACTTGTTTGCCGGGCTTGGCATTCAGCCGCCCCCGACCGAGGCCGCGGATTGAGTGGTCGTGCCGAACCCTCTCCTTCCTGTGGAGGATCTCTATGAAGAAGAAGGTGCTAGTCACCGGGGCGGCGGGGGGCATCGGTCGGGCTACGGTTGAAGCCTTCCAGGCTGCCGGCTGGGAAGTGATCGCCGTCGACCGCAAAGCCCCGACGAGCTCCTCGAAGGACGTCGAAGTCTTTGAGGCCGACGTATCCCTGCCCGATTCCGTCGATGAACTGTTCGACCGATTGAGCGGAAAGACCGAAAGTCTAGAGGCACTCATCAACAATGCCGCAATCCAGATATGCAAGCCGCTGATTGAGATGGAACCCCATGAGTGGGACGCTGTCATGGCTTCTAACCTGCGCTCGGTCTACCTCACGGCTCGGAGAGGCTATCCGCTCTTGAGGAAGGCTCGAGGCTCGATCGTCAATGTGAGCTCGGTCCACGCCCTGGCGACTTCGGTCGACCTGGCTGCCTACGCGGCCAGCAAGGGGGCGCTGATGGCCCTGACACGGGCAATGGCCCTCGAGTTCGCTCCGGACGGGATAAGGGTGAATGCGATTCTCCCGGGGGCCGTAGATACGCAGATGTTGCGCGACGGCCTGGGGCGAGGTCACGTGACCGGTCTGTCGATGGACGATCGCTTGAAAGCACTCGGGAAAAGGACCGCATTGGGTCGCGTTGGACAACCCCTTGAAATCGCCCGTGCCATTCAGTTCCTGGTTGACGATGATCAATCGTCCTTCATGACGGGTCAGGCTATGATCGTCGACGGCGGAGCCACCGCGCGCCTGAGTACCGAATGATCCGGCAGTGGAGGGGATTGCCGCGTCTTGCAGCCAGCAAGAGCTTGAACCCTCCCCCGGATGACAGCTCCGACCATCTCGGACAGGGGTCGGGCTGCGGAGTGAGAATGCGGTGTTGATCCTGCTCCCGTTGTGTGCTCTTGTCGTCGTCTTCCTTTCCATCCTCGGACGAAGCGAGGACGATGGCCTGGGCGCATCTTGGCGAAGGGCCTTCCTGCTCTCAGCCGCCGTTTGGGGTGGGCTGGTGACTTTGATTTCGGAGTCCCTGAGCCTGTTCCAGGCAATCGATCGTCTCTGGTTGGCGGTGATGTGGCTTGTCGTCGTTCTTGTCGCTGGCCTGGCAGGGTTGCGGCAAGGATCTATCGCCTCGGGGTTGCGGCTCCTCAGGCGCAAGACGTACTCCTTCGACAGGGCTGATCGATTGCTCCTTTCCGGAATGGCTGTCATCGGCCTCCTGCTGCTCATGATTGGTTGGGTCTCACCTCCGAACAACGTCGACGCGCTCCTTTATCACATGAGCCGGGTCGTGCATTGGGCGGAACACTACAGTCTTCGCCACTACCCGACGGCCTACAACCACCAACTGCTCAAACCAATCTGGGCGGAGACGGCGATCTTGAATCTCCGGGTACTCTGGGGAAATGACCGCCCTGCAAGCCTGGTCCAATGGTTTAGCATGCTGGGATCTCTGATCGGGGTCTCGGCAATTGCCGGCTTGCTCGGAGCGAGCCGGAAAGGCCAGATCTTGGCGGCGGCAGCTGCGATCAGCGTCCCAATGGGAATCCTGCAAGCGAGCGGCACGCAAAACGATTACGTCACAGCCTTCTGGGTAACGTGCCTGGCATACCTTGTAGTTTTAAGTCGGAAGCGCCCGTTGATACGCTTCGAGACGGTGGGTCTCGGCCTGGCCTTGGGGATTGGAGTGCTGACCAAGGGACCGTTCTTTGTCTACGCTCCACCCCTGATGGTGTGGTTCTTCCTTTCGGAGCTCAGGCGGGGTAGCTTCCGCCGTGTGCTGTTCGAAGGGATTGTCCTGGCGGGTCTAACGGTCTTGCTCAATGCAGGGTTCTGGTCACGGAATATAGTCACATACGGTGGCCCCTATGGTACGAGTGACTGGCTCCGGCAAAACCTCGGCATCAAGATCTCCCAGGCGGAGACGATCCCACTCCCGTCGTCCTTTCATACGGCTGACCGCTCACGTGTGAAGGCCAGCGGTGCCATGGGCCTCGCCAACGACGCGGGAGGAGTTGAGGCCTCCTCCGTCCGGGGGTTGGCGGCGCTTTCGCCGGCCCTCGCCGCGTACGCGAACCCGAACCGGGCGACGAGCGACACCCTGCAAGGATTTATCCCTGCTCCCCCGAGGGAAGCGACGCGCTGGTTCTCCCCAGTCAGCCAATTGAGCGATGGCGCGGCTTGGTGGATCCGGAAGATGACTCAGACGATAGCCTGGAACCTGGTTACTCCTTCGAGCGCGGTTAACTCCCTTCTGGTGCGCGGGATGCAGGCCCTTCCACCCGTCTTTGGGCTGGGGCCGGACTTTCAAGCGGAGCTGAGCCAGGCGGCTTGGAACCACGAGGACACGGCCGGGAATCCGGTCCACCTGTTCCTTGTTCCGTGGGCGTTGGCCGGGCTGATCGTGTATCGCCGGAGGATGGAATCGGCCCTTCCTATCTACTACACGCTGGTCTCGCTGGCGACGTACACGCTAGTCCCAGTTGTCATCGGCCACGGGAATTCCATCTGGGGGCTGCGCTACCAACTGCCGTTCTTCATCTTGTTGGCCCCTACCATTGCGATGGCCTTCTCTCTGCCGAGAATTCGATGGATCGCCCCCGCTGTCGCGGGAGCGTTCCTCGTTTCGAGCCTCCCCTGGGTATTCCTCAACAACACGCGTCCGATCATCGGCCTGGCTCCATGGCCCACCAGGATCGATAGCGTGTTTACGGCAGCACCGGAAGACATTTTGTTGGCGGTCGATAGCTCATCCAGGCACACCTATGCCGAGGGCGCTGAGGCGGTCAAGGCCTCGGGATGCATGGACGTCGGCCTCCGATTGAACTCTAGCGACCTTGAGTATGCATTCTGGTGGCTTCTAGACGCGCCGCAAAGCGGAGTCTACCTCGAGACGATTTACACCTTTTCGTACCTGGAGCGCTATCGAGATCTGACGTTCAAGCCTTGCGCCATTATTTGCACGATTTGTGGGGACCGAGTCCGGCTGAACGGTCTCCACCTCACGGCCAACTATGGCAAGGTCTCTGTGTTCGTCGGCCCGAATTACGTCCCCGATGAAGATGGCTAGGTGGCCAACCGGATCGGTATCGAGAGTATCGTGTTAGCTCTTCTACCTCTGATCGCATTCTTGTGTATTTGCATCGCCGCCGGAAATATCTTTCCCGGATGGGGTTGGCGCCGGGCGTTCGTCCGGTCATTTGTCGGCGTCGGCGGCTATACGATTCTGGCCAACGAAGGATTGAGTCTCATCCGGGGGATCACAATCCCCGGCCTGGCCATTGTGTGGATCTTGCCGATCCTGGCTGCCGGGATCTGGGGCGTCCGCCGGCGGCTCCGGGGCACCCCGGTCAGGGTGCCGGCCTGGGGCAACGATCTCACGCTGACAGAGTGGATCCTGGTGGTTGGGGTAGGGGCAATTGTCGTGATCACGGCCGTCGTGGCCTGGATCGCCCCGCCGAATACCTGGGACTCGCTCACCTATCATATGAGCCGTGTGGCTCATTGGGCCCAAGAGGGATCTTTGCGCCCGTACGCCACGGGGATCGAGAGACAGATTTTCATGAGCCCGGTGGCGGAGATCGGAATGCTGCAGGTATATGTCCTGGGCTCGGGCGATCGATTGGTGAACTTCGTCGAGTGGTTCGCGATGCTTGTTTCGATAGTGGCCGTCACCCTTCTGGCCAAGGACCTCGGCGCTGGTCGGCTCGGTCAGCTGTTCTCGGCCGTGTTTGTCAGTACACTGCCCATGGGCATCGCCCAGGCTTCGAGCACGATGACCGATTACGTCGTCGCAGTTTGGGCCGTGGATGTTGCCTGCGAGAGCGTGTTGATCGCTCAGGGTGCCCGGGGCAGGGCGCCGGTCATCTCTGCCTGCCTGGCCGCAGGCCTGACGATAGGCTCTAAGCCGACCGGGTTCGCCTACCTCCTGCCGCTGGCCGTGTTCATCGGAGCGGGCCTGGTGCGTCGGCGCGGACTGCGGGAGGCTGCCGTCTGGACAATCGTGGCGGTGGGAGTGGTAGGGATCCTGAACGCAGGCTATCTTTCGAGGAACATGGCAGTCTACGGCAACCTCCTCGGGCGAGAGCGGACCGTCTCACAGCATTCGAACAAGATCCTCGACTGGCGCGTCGTCATCTCGAACACCCTGCGCAACGCCAGCCTGCACGCCGGGACACCGGATGATCGGATCAATGATTGGATTTACCTCAGTTTGGCCAAAGTGCACTTTAAGCTAGGATTGGATCTGACCGAGCCGCGCACCTCGACCCACTCGGAGTTCCGTATCACGCGTCCGTCGATGAGCGAAACGCGGGCAGGGAATCCGCTGCACGCGTTGCTGATCATTGTCAGTTTTGTCCTGGCGATCGTGTTCTGGCGCAAAGTCGGGCCGATCGCGGCAGTCTATTCCATCGTCATCGCTCTCAGCTTCGTGGTTCTGAGTACCATGTTCAAGTTCACCATTTACGGCAGTCGGTACCATATGGGGTTCTTCGTCTTGTACGCCCCCCTGGCTGGATATGTGATCTGGCGAGTGTTCCCGCGCAGCCTGGTCGCTTTGATCGGGCTGGGGTTGATCCTCGCTTCGCGGCAATGGGTATTCGGGATCGATCAGCGGCCGCTGGTCCCGATGTCCAGGAGGGCTTCGCCGAGCATCCTGGAGACTTCGAGACGTGAAATGTATCTCATCGGAGGACCGCTGCAAGCCTACGAGACGATGACGGACGCCATCCTCGGCGCCCGGTGTTCGACAGTTGGAGTGATGATCTCCGGGAACTCGGCCGAGTACGTGCTCTGGGTGATGCTTGGGGCTCCCCGGAGCGACCTCGAGATAGAGTGGATCGTCGGCGGAACACCCTCCGCTCGCTATGAAGACCCAGCCTTCGAACCTTGCGCCGTGATCTGTGACATAAGTTGTGAGCAGGCTTTGGTCACGGTTCGCGGTCTTCCCTTGATCTCGGACGCCTCAGGCTACCGACTATTCATGCAACCACCGAAGACAACCGCCCCCTGATTCTGCGCCTCCCCTCGAGGGCTTGCACAACCGCCGTTGCAGTGGCCAGAGCGCCTTGTTGAAATCGACCCGGCCTCCTCGTCCGTCCTGACCACATGGCATGTGTTCGGCGCGAAGCTCCGAGATCGATCCTGTCTCACACTTCTGCACTTGGTCCCTTCAACCAGCCCGCCAGTTGGGCCCCACTTGCCCAGACCACCACGCCGGCAAAGAGAAAGGCCGTCTGGAACGATTCCCTCGGAAAACCGCGGATGAGGTAGGCGTAGAAGTCCTCGGAGACGAAGGAGCGCAAGTAGAACAACAGCGATGACACGACTCCCGTTGAAAGGATGACCAGGTAAGCCGCCGTCAACACGGTGTCGCGGGCGAAAACCAGCTTCCTGAACCCGAAGATGGCCATGAGGAATCCTGCGGAGAAGAGAACGCCCCAAGTGGAAGGATCGAATACGAACCTCCGCAAATAGCCGAGGATCATTCGAAAGGCGTACAGGTTCAGTTCTCCAGCTCTTATCGAGGCGAACATCGCGTGGGCGGCGCCCATGGCCTGGCTACCGCTGGCGCCGTAACGTCCGTAGAACAACAACCAGATCCCTCCCAGCGCAGCGAGAGGCAGTGAGAGGTGGAGCCAGTGGATCTCGCCCTTCGAGCCCAGATACCGCGCCAGGACCAGGCTGACCAACACGGCTGCGGCGAAGAACATCCCCTCGACGATTGTCCAGCAGGCCAGCCCAAGGAGTAGACCGGCGAGGACCTGTCCGCCGCGACTGCCAGAGGCGACCGCCTCCGCTCCGACGAAGGTCGCCAGGACCAAGTAGCATGCGGTGGCGAGATTGGCGTAGCCGTTTGTGGCGTGGACGAAGAACACCGGGACAGAGGCCAGGAGCAGACAACCGGCGCTCGCCCACTCTCTGGGCACGCCCCGGCGCGTCCAAAACGCGAACGATCCGAGGACGGTTGAGATCAGGAAGAATGGGAAGATCAGTTTCGAGGCTGGGAGAGGGTCGCCGCTGAGCATCTTGAACAGCGCGACGAGCAGATGGATGTTGAGCGGATAGGCCAGCCCATGGGCGCCCCAAGACCGCCCGGCGAAGACTGATCCCTCCAACGCGATTCCGTAACCCTTGATCCCCCACATCGCCACCGCGTCCCATGCAGCGTATGCCTGCCCAACCGAGATTACGCAGTCGAATAGAAGCACGAGGGCCAACAGGGCGATGAGTAATCCCTGGGGAAGGGGGGAGTGGAAAAGCGTGGTCCCCTTGGTAGCCTCCGATTTCCAGTTTTCATGAGAAGGTCCATGGAGGGCACTCAGCCCAAACAGCCCGGCGACGGCCACCAAGTAGATCAGGGATACACTCGCCGGGGTCAAGGGGACCCCGGCCCAGGAAAGCAGGAACAGGACGTAGGTGAACGAGCCCGCCCCCAAGGGGAACGCCAGGGCGAATTGCAGTGCCCAGGAGGTGCGGCCAATCAGCAAATCGGTGATCTTCCAGCCAATTGTGATGAGGCCTGCGAGAATGGCCAGGCCTATAAGCAGCGACGTGATCATCTCGGCATTGTTCTCAACTCAGCGCGGGGCGAAGACCCCCATGCCGTCTTTGTACGGGATGAACCGCAGTGTTTTCTCTGCCAACGCCCGTGGAGGGAAGTCTGGTAGAGCCATGATAAACGTCTTGGCTCCCCCGATGCGGCGCACGCAGGCCTCGACTTCGTCCCGTCCGCAATTCTGGATGTCTCGAGGGAAGAGGTAGTATTGCATGTAGCCCACATGCGCAAAGGGCCGCAAAGGGAAGTTTGGCGGAAGGATGAGCTTACCGTCCTCAGGGACTTGTTGGCGAAGGAATGTCACGAAGCCGGCAACATCACCCCCTTGGAGCAGGGCTGAGCGTTCCCAGTCAGGCTTGAATCTGAGTTCCCAAAGTCGTTGAGCCATAGGGCCGGCAAAGCCAACGTTCGTCGTGTGGAACTGGAACGCCAAAGCGATCAGGAAGGCCGCCATGGCCAGAATCCCGAAGCGGGCAGTTCGCGGCGTTCCGGCTGAAACGTTCAACGGGCCAACTCCCCTCCTACGCCGTGGGTTCGGCCAGGATGGGCGGGCGATCAGTCGATCAAGCAATGCCCCCGTCGGATTCACGGCGTGGGTTTGGCAATATTACCCCAGATCAAGATCGAGGCGGAATCCGTGAAGCGGTAGGTGCCCACTCACCTTGAGTTAGAATAGGCGCCCGAGCGTTCTTGCCTGCATTCGGATAGGCTTGAGGAGCTCGCCTTCGGATCGTCGCCCGTGACGCTGCATCTCTATAATGCCGCCAGACGGGGATTGCTTCTAAGCCTCTTAGCAGACAGAGGCCAGGGTGCCGGACCGTGCCGTCGGTGTCTGCGAGCCCTCCAGTCAATGTCGCTCAAGGCCGAGTGCTCATCCCGATCTTGGTCAAGCGGTGGTGCCTGGATACGACTGATCACGGGAGGACCGCATCCGTCCCTCGCACCGTGGCTCGACGCGACAACTTCGAATATCCGTTTGCACGAGCAACGCAGGCGACCCGCGCCATGAACCTTGCGCTCGACAAGATCTATCCCCCCTTCCGACGGGGCCGCCGGCTGGGGTTTGTGATTGATCCGTCCGTTCGCCCGGGGAGACGGTCATGCTTGGGCTCTTGCCTCCGATCTCTATCTTGACCGCAGCCTTCGCCTCTGCAGTCGCAATGCCTGGATGGGGGTGGCGCCGGGCATTCTTGCGGTCGTCGCTGGCATTGGGCGCATACATGGTCCTGGCAACCGAAGGCCTGAGCCTGCTTGGGGGCGTGACCCGCCTCGGACTGTCCCTGGTTTGGGCCCTGCCGGCGCTCCTGGCCCTGGCTTGGCTTGTGACGAGGATCCGCTCAGGAGGCCCGATCGCACTGCCTCATTGGCCTCGGCCCGACGCTCCTCTCGACTGGATGATCTTCGTCGGGCTCGGCATCATTATCGCAACGACAGCCGTCATCGCCTGGGTTTCACCCCCGAATACATGGGACTCCCTAACCTATCACATGGCGAGGGTTGCCCATTGGGCCCAGAACCACTCGCTGGCACCCTTCGCCACAGGCAACGAGCGTCAGAACTTCATGGCCCCGGCCGGCGAAATGGCGATGCTCCAGCTCTATGTTCTCGCCGGCGGCGACAGACTCGTCAATTTCGTCCAATGGTTAAGCATGCTGGGGAGTATTCTGATCGTCACGAAGATCGCCAAGGATCTCGGAGCGAGCCGGCTCGGGCAGGCCTTCTCTGCGGTCTTCGTCGCCACACTCCCGATGGGCATCGCCCAGGCTTCGAGCACGATGACCGACTATGTCGTGGCCTTCTGGATGGTGTGCTTGATGAGCGAGAGCCTCTCGCTGGCCACACACAAGCCTCACTGGATGGACCTCGTATTCATCGCCCTCGCGGCCGCCCTGGCGATCAACACCAAACCGACGGCATTGGCGTTTCTGCTGCCATTCCTGGCTTACGTGGCCATCGTCTTGTTCCGGAAGTTCCGTTTCGGTCAGGTAGCCGCGCTTTCACTGACGGCACTCGCGATCGTGTCCGTGATCAACGCCGGTTATTTTTCTCGGAACATGAGCCTGTACGGCACTCCGCTTGGTAGCAGTGAGCGCATCTCAAACCATGCAAACAACATTCTGGATTGGCGCGTGTTCGTTTCGAATGTCCTTCGGAACGCCAGCCTGCATGCGGGTACGCCCTCGCCCCATGTGAACAAAGGAATTGCGCTGACAATTGCCAAGATCCACGATTGGATCGGCCTTGGCACCACCGACCCTCGGACTTCCGCCCACCTGATCTTCCGCGTGCAGGCGCCAAGCACAAACGAGGCCAAGGCGGGAAACCCGGCGCAGGCCGCGCTGATCCTGCTGGTCTCGGTCTTGATCCTCTTGAGGCGGAAGTCTCTCAATCCAGCGGTCTTCGGGCTTGCAGCCGTCGTCGCGGGGAGTTTCCTGGTCATCAGCCTCATGTTCAAGTTCACGGTGTTCGGAAGCCGCTATCACTTGCCCTTTTTCGTGCTCTACGCGCCGGTTGCAGGGTACGTCTTGTCTGCGCTCATACCACCCAATGGCGTGAGGCTTGTCGCTCTGGGTTTGTGTTTGATCACCTGGCCGTGGCTGGTGCATCTTGACCCCCGACCGCTGGTTTCGTCGGAAAGCACCGATCAGAGTATCCTGTCCCAGCCCAGGGACGACCTGTACTTCATCCTGGACCCGAGCGCGGAGCAACCCTATCGCGAGATGGTGTCTGCCATCCAAGGCGCCAGTTGTTCATCGGTGGGGACGATGCTTTCGGGTGGGGCGGCAGAGTATCCGCTCTGGGCCATGCTCGGGGCGCCGCGCGACGATCTGGTTATCGAGGCTATCGTGGCTGGGACCGCCTCGGCCCGCTTCTCAAAGCCCGCCTTCCAGCCGTGCGCGGTCGTTTGCGATGGGAGTTGCCCCAAGGATCTAGTGGACATTCGAGGCCTGACGCGGGTGTACGGGAGTGAAGGGTATCGTCTCTATCTGAAAGAGGCAGCCCCGCCTCCGCCATGAGCAGGCCGAGCCTGATCGATTGACGTCGTAAGGAAAGTTGCAACCATCTGACGGCCGTCGTGGCAGGTGTTGCTGATACAGAACGGGATCCTCTCTTCGCCGGAAGTGAAATCGGTCGCCGAACCTGGAGCAGGTCTGCCGATATATGATTCGCGAGAAAGCCGATGCAGAAGACCATCTATGACGTCAAGCGCCATGTCCCCGGACCTGTGTGGCGGCTGATCACCGGCCCATACTGGTGGTGGTACAACCGTGCCCGCCATCGGCTGGCGGCCATCGGCAGCCCGCAGCGTCGCTCGAGCATCCGGGCAATCAAGACCTTCAGCGATCGCCATCGTGGAACACGGTGCTTCATATTGGGTAATGGCCCCAGCCTAAAGCAAACCGACCTGAGCTTGCTCAGAGACGAACTCACCTTCGGCATGAATCGGATCTACCTGTTGTTCGATGAGATCGGGTTTGCGACGTCTTACTACGTCGCCGTCAATACGCTGGTGATCGAACAGTGCGCTGATGAGATCAAGAGACTCTCGATGCCGAAGTTCATCAGCTGGCGAGGCAGGCGGTGGTTGAGAGACGATCCCGGGACCATCTTCCTTGATACCGACTATACTGCCCCCGCCACGTTCTCGACGGAGGCCAGCGGCAGGATTTTCGAGGGCTCGACAGTCACCTACGTCGCACTCCAGATGGCTTATCACATGGGCTTCGAGGAGGTGGTGCTGGTCGGGGTCGATCATAAGTTCGCTTCTCAGGGCCCGGCGAACGTCACCGTCGTTTCGAACGGCGACGATCCTGATCACTTCAGCGCAGGCTACTTCGGTAAGGGCTTCCGTTGGCAGCTCCCTGACCTGCGTGCGTCTGAAGAGGCGTACAGGCTTGCCAAGCACGCCTTCGAAGCGGCAGGAAGGCGGGTCCTGGACGCCACGATTGGCGGTAATCTCCAGATCTTCCCCAAGGTCGAGTACACCAGCCTGTTCTAACCGTCGCTGCCTTAGATCCAAGGGTTTCCTTCCCCTGGCCCTTGCGGAGCTCTTCGTCCTCTCTCCAGAGATAGGTTACTATTGCCGCAGCCTCAATAGGGCATGGATCGCGAGCCTGCGCGTGGCAGCAAGGATAGTTCGGCATGTACTTGACGGGCATGGGAGGCACAGCCCGCAGTTGTGACAAGGTGTGTCATGTGCCCACACAACAGCTCAAGATTGGGCGGTGGAAGTCCGCACCGAAATCCTGAACCTCCGGGTGTAGGCGCGATTCTTACGCCGTTTGAAGACCCCCACAAGAGAGACCGCCCCAACGATGGCTGAAGCCCTCCCGCTCGTCTCGATTGTGACACCCTCGCTAAACCAGGGTCGTTATCTGGAAACCGCGATGCGATCGGTCCTGGAGCAAGACTATCCGCGCTTGGAGTACATTGTCATCGATGGCGGGTCGACCGACGGCAGTCTCGATGTCATCCGACGATATGAAGAGCGCCTGGCATTATGGGTATCTGAGCCGGACAAGGGCCAGGCAGCCGCGATCAACCGTGGGCTGATGCAGACGAAGGGTGAGATCGTGGCCTGGTTGAATTCGGACGATGCCTATCTGCCAGGCGCGATCGCGCAGGCCGTCGCCGCGTTGGCGGAACACAGCGAAGCAGGCATGACGTATGGAGACGGCCTGATGGTTGACGCGGACATGGTCCTCTTGGACCGCCATCGCTACAAATCGCTCGGCTTGTTGGACCTATTGAGCTTCGAAGTGATCCTTCAGCCGGCAGTCTTCATGCGAAGGTCGTCCCTGGATGTGGTCGGGCTGTTGAGTCACGAGTATGACCTCATCCTCGACCATGAGCTGTGGGTCCGGATCGCCGGCCGCTATCCTCTTGTCCACATCCCCGCTTTCTGGGCTCTCGAAAGGACGCACCCTGCAGCCAAGACCATTGCCCAGGCCTCCAAGTTCGTCGCCGAAGCCGAGCGCCTGGCGGCGTGGGCTGAAAGCCCTGCGGGTTTCGAGAGACTCGTCGCCCAACATCGTCGTCGAGTACAAGCTGGCCTGAACGTTTTCGCCGCACGCAGGTTGATCGATGCTGGTCAGCACGCGCAGGCCTTCCGGCGATTGGTTCGGGCCTCCGGACAGTTCCCGCCGACAGTGGCTCGCTACTGGTACAAGGTTGTCCAGGCCGGGTTCAGCGCTCTCGGGCTGGGAGCCGCCTTCGAGTGGTACCGGAGAACCCGCCGGAGGCTGCAACATGGCCGACGACGGATCGACGTGTTCGGCCGCGTGCTGTGATGGACAAGGTGACCATCCGGCTTCTGTTCCCCGTATCGGAGGGGACCGGCGGAGGGAATGGTGAGTGAAGTGACCCACGTGAACGATGGATCGTTGCCGCTGGTGTCGATTGTTACCCCATCCTTCAATCAGGGTCGATTCCTGGAAGAGACGATTCGCTCTGTCCTGGATCAGGATTACCCAAGGATCGAGTACATTGTCATCGATGGTGGGTCCACGGACGGCAGCCAGGAGATCATTCGGCGGTTCGAGGATCGACTCACCTATTGGTCCTCGGAACCCGACCAGGGACAGACCTCGGCGGTCAACAAGGGCTTTAGTGTGGCCCAGGGTGACGTGTTTGCCTGGTTGAATTCGGATGACACTTATCTTCCGGGGGCGGTCGGTGAGGCCGTTCAATACCTGCGAGATCACCCGGCGATCGGCATGGTATACGGCCAGGCCTTCTACGTCGACGAGACGGGAGAGATCCTTGCGCCCTATCCTTCAGGGAGGACCAGTCTGCGGGGTCTCCGCCGGGGTGTCACGACCATCCCCCAGCAGGCGATGTTCTTCCGCGGCAAGCTTTGGCGCATGGTGGGTCCGCTTGATCCGACCTTCTACTACGCCATGGATTACGATCTCTGGGTGAGAATCGCTGAAGTCTCGCCGATCGCGTTGCATCCGAGTCCATGGGCCAACTTCCGTATCCATGTTTCGTCCAAGTCTCTGACGGCAGCCTACCGCTGCTGGCCGGAAATGATGCGCGTGCATTTCCGCGACGGGGGATCCGTCATCTCCGTGCTTTACTTGAAGTACTTGCTGCGCCGATTGCTCGAACCGGTGATGCCCTGGAGGATGAAGTTCCGGTTCTGGCGTTATGCGCTTGCCAACAAGAGGCAGAGCGGGTGACGCCATGTCGGATTAGTTGCGGCGGACCGCAGGTGGGGCGTATTCATGCAGACTGCGTGAGACAATGCGCGTCCTGATCCTTCACATGCGGTACTGGCCCGAGGCGACAGGCACCGGGCCTCTTGTCACAGAGCTGGCTGAAGATCTTGCGGCTGCCGGCGAAGACGTTGTGGTCGTGACGAGCGTGCCCCACTATGGACTGCCGGAAATCCCCGCCGAGTTCCGAGGAGGTTTGATACACAGGGCTCTGAAGTCGGGGGTCACCGTCTATCGCACATTGGCGCCGGTGGCCCATGTCGGGAGCGCCCTCGGGCGCGGGCTCGATTATGCCGCATATACGGTCCTGGCAAGCCTGGCCGCGATCAGTCTCGGACCTGTGGACATCATCTTGTGCGTCGCCCCGCCGGTTACGGTCGGTTTCTCAGGTTGGGTTGTCGGTTTCCTCCGGAAATGCCCCACGGTCTTCAACGCTCAAGATATCTGGCCGGACGGCCTCATCAGCATGGGGCGTATCCACAACCAAGTGCTGATTGCCGTATTAAGGCGCCTGGAACAGCTTGTCTATAGGACGTCGAATAGGATCACGGTCGTCTCAGAAGGAATGCGTAAGAATGTGCTTTCCAAAGGTGTGGCTGCCGGGCGTGTGCAGGTTATCCCGAACTGGGTGGACACCGAGCGGATCCACCCGGTCGAGGGACCGAACCCGTTTAGAAACGAGCTGGCCCTGGGCGAGAGTTTTGTTGTCTTGTTCGCCGGGAATGTCGGCTACGCCGCAGGACTCGAGTCGGTCTTGGCGGCGGCCGGGCTTCTGCGAGGCGAGCCTCGCATATGCTTTCTGATCGTCGGGGAAGGCAGCGCCAAAGCGGATCTGCTGAGAGCGGCGGAGAGGGAAGGCCTGACGAACGTGCGATTTCTGCCTACCCAGCCGAGCGGGATCCTTTCAAATGTCCTGGGGGCGGGGGATGTGGGCCTGGTTCCTCTCAGGGAGGGGATGGGGGCCGTGAGCGTTCCCAGCAAAGCGTACGCGATCATGGCCGGCGGGCGGCCGGTTCTGGCGGCCGTTCCTACCGATTCGGAGATCAGGCATCTTGTCGCAGAAGCGAAGTGCGGCGTGTGCGTCCCGGCCGAGGAGCCTCAAGCGCTGGCGGAGGCCGTGCTGAGACTGGCCGGCGAGCCGGATAGGCTGAAGGAGTACGGGCGGAACGCCAGATCCTATGTCGTCGAACGCTATTCGCGGGCGATCATGACGTCCCGCTACCGCAAGCTCCTGGGCGAGGTGATCGAGGCGGGCAAGCGAACGAGTAAACCATAATCGATCGTGTCTCGAGCGCGGCCATCCTTGTCCCGGGTAGGATGCCCTTCAACATCGGCTCCTCGGAAGCACTACTGGGTGTCGGGTGTTGGTTGTACATAGCCGAAACACGGCTTGACCCACGGCTTGGCCGCCGAGGAGAGCCCAAGCGCGATGACCTGTCTGTTGGAATGACATGGTCGGGCGCGCCGGCGGAGGGGGCGTTGATCGCGGCTGGAGTGGGCGAGCGCGCATCGCGGTCCCTGCCAGAGAAATTGCCAGCCACGGCCAGCGAATCCGATCGGGCATAGAATGGGCGTTAGTTCCGCGCGGCGTAGCCGATCCTACAACTCGCTCGCGCGCCCTGGCGCCGTGGTTCCATAGAAGGAGTGCTCATGTCCCTACCGGCAACTTCCGACTCCCCTCGGACAAGCCGGATTGTCGTCTTGATCCCCTGCCTCAACGAGGAAGGCACGATCGCCAAAGTCGTGCAGGACTTCCGCGCTCAACTCCCTGAAGCGGAGGTCATCGTGTTCGACAACGGCTCGAGCGACAGGACAGTGGAGCTCGCGTTGGGGGCAGGCGCCGTCCTGATGTCGGAGAAACGTCGTGGTAAAGGGCATGTCGTCCAGGCGATGTTTCAGGAGGTCGAGGCCGATGTCTATGTCATGGTGGACGGAGACGATACCTATCCCGCAAATCGAGTCAAGGCTCTGATTGCACCCGTGCTGCAGGGAGAGGCTGACATGTCGATCGGGTCTCGCATGATGGCGGAGAGCCGCAGCGCGATGAGCCCGATGAGCCGGCTCGGCAACAACTTCTTCAGAATCGTGATCAACTGGATTTTCAGAACGCGCCTGACGGATATCCTCAGCGGCTACCGCTGTCTGGGTCACGCCCTGGTCAAGAGTCTGCCTCTGTTTGTCAAAGGATTCGAGGTGGAGGCGGAGATCACGATCAAGTCACTTGAACGAGGCTTCCGGCTGATCGAAGTACCCGTTGATTTGCGTTCTCGACAGGAAGGCAGCTTCTCCAAAATAAGGGCGCTGCGCGATGGTCTGAGCATCCTCGGGACGATTTTCTCCTTGTTCCGAGACTACAAACCCCTGACATTCTTCGGCAGCGTCGGGATCGTCTTCGTCGCTCTGGGACTGGCCCCGGGGGTGTACGCTCTTCTGTCCAGCTCCGACAACTCCCAGCCATTCTCGATCCTTCTAGGGATCCTGGCGGTTGGCCTCGACCTGATAGGGGTATTGCTTGTCGCTGTTGGGCTCATCCTGCATACGGTCAACCGTCGCTTCCAAGAGCTTGAGCATCTCATGCGGCTTGTCGGCCCGCGACCCGACGGGGCAGGGCATTAGTCATGTTTCTCGTCCTCGTGCCGGTTCTGGCATTCGTATGTGTGCTGTTGTACCTGGGGAATCGCTGGTCCTTCGAGAGCACGCGTCTCCTGCTCCTGCGTTCGTCTGTGACCTTTGGCGCCTATCTGGTGTTGCTGATAGAAGCTCTCAGCCCCTTCAAGGCGGTGACCCGGCTGGGGCTGGGCCTGGGGTGGCTGCTGCCGGTTGCAGGCCTGAGTATGTGGGCCTGGCGCAGGCAGCGCCTGGGAAGCCCGCTCCGACTCCCGGTGATCGAGCTCCCCAAGAGATGGGGCGACTGGTGTCTATTGGCGGGGGTTGTATTCGTGCTCGCGATCACGGCCGGCGTGGCCTGGTTGTCGCCCCCGCAGACCTGGGACTCGCTCACCTACCACATGAGCCGCGTGGCGCACTGGGCGCAGAACGCCTCCGTCTGGCACTATGCCACAGGGATCAATCGCCAGACCAGCATGAGCCCCGGTGCCGAGACGATCACTCTCAACTTCTATGTACTCTCTGCCAGTGACCGGCTGGCGACGTTTACCCAGTGGTTCGCCATGATTGGCAGCCTCGTGGCCGTGTCCGTGGGAGCGCAACTCCTCGGTGCGCGATCAGCCGGTCAGTGGCTGGCAACCTTTTTCGCGCTCACCCTCCCGATCGGGATCGTGGAATCGTCGAGCACGATCAATGACTATGTCGTGGCCTTCTGGGTTCTGTGTGCAGTTGTCGAGGTCCTCCGCTATCTTCGGTCGGATGAGCCGCGGGCGCTGTTCTTTGTCGCCCTGGCTGTAGCGTTGTCGATGCTGACTAAGCCAATCGCCGCACCGTATCTGGCACCCTTCCTCGTCTGGCTGGCCATTGTTGTCCTGCGCAGGATGGGTGCGATCAACGGACTGAAGTGGGCGGGTGTTGGTCTCCTGGCCGTGGCTCTGATCAACGGCGGACACCTTACGCGGAACTTGATCACATACGGTGCTGTATCCAATCCGGCCGACTTTGCCGCGCACTCCAATCAGCTTCGCACGCCGCAGGGGGTGGCGTCTGTTCTGATCAAGAATGCTGGCCTGCAAGTCGGTCTACCTGAGTTCTTCAAGGTGAACCCGACTCTGAGCAAGGTCGTCATCAAGGCCCACTTGTTGCTCGGCTTGGAGATCGACGATCCGCGCACGACCGGTGACGGAGAGTTCCGGATTGCTCCGCCCGCAACCCAGGAGGACAGGACATCCAATCCTTACCACTTCTACCTGATCATGGCCACTTTTCCCGCGACCTTGCTCGTGTGGAGGCGAGTCGGCTGGCAGGCGGTCCTCTTCACGGTGCTGTCAGGCGTCACGTTGGTTCTCTTTAGTTACCTCTTCACGTGGCACATCTTTAGCGTCCGCTACCATCTGCCTTTCTTCCTCCTCCTTGCGCCGGCCGTCGGGGTTGTCTGGGGCGCGTTCGAGCAGCTCCCGGTCGGATACCTCTTCGCCGCGCTCCTCCTGCTGGCTTCGCGACCGTGGCTTGTCAGTATCGACTCCCGCCCGCTGATCCCCGTGGAACGACACTCGACGGTCGACAGTATCCTCATAGAACCGCGAGCGAGGCTTTATTTCGCCAACGCCCTTGGTCTGTATGATTCCTTCCGTGATCTGGCGAGCTACATCGAGGGCAAACAGTGTTCTGCGGTCGGGGTTATGCTGAGCGGAGACGACCCCGAGTATTTGTTGTGGGAGCTGATGCGGGCACCCCGCCCCGACCTGCAGATAGAATGGATCGTCCGAAGCAGGACCGACAGATACTCAGTGCCGAACTTCACTCCATGTGCGGTGGTATGCAACGGGTGCAAAGAGGCCTCTATCCGTGGATTGGACGAGGTTACTGAGTACGGAAGATTACGCCTCTACACGCAGAGATGATCCCGGCAAGACGAGGGCAGGGGCCACGAGTGAGTTCGGGTGTTCCTTTTCCTTCCAGTCAGAGAGTAGGGCCGGCCGGTCGCGGCCGATACCTGCCTGGGCTGAGAAGAGGCCTTGTCCATGGGCCGGGCGACCCGAGGCGACCATCATGACGTTGCACTGATGACACCCAGCGAAGATATCGCCCCAACCAGGCTGCTCCGGTTGCTCCTGGTTGGCTGGAAGTGGATCATTCTCGGCGCCTTCGTCGGCGCCGGCCTTGGTTGGGGCATGACCTTCATCAGAACGCCGCGCTACGAGGCCTCGGCCGTGCTCAGCATCGGCTTCGACTATGCGCGCGTCAACGAGATGGACGATCCGGTTACGAACTACGTCGTTCTTCGCGTACGCGATCTGCTGCTGTCGGATGAGACGATGCAGAGAGCCGTGGATACCCTGGGTGAGACTCCCGGCCTGGCCCAGATCCCCTCCGATCCTGTGGCCCTGAGAAGTCAGATCCGGCTTGCCGAAGAAGACAGCCGTTGGCAACTGGTGAGTTGGGCGTCGACCCCAGAGGCGGCGGCGGCGATCGCTAATTCATGGGCCGAGAGCGCGTTGGTATCTCTGGCGCAGGCGATGCTGCACGCGATCCGCGCGGCTGATCTGGAAGCGGCGGTCTATCGTGCCGGGTGCAAGTTGACGGAAGATCCAGCTGCGCCCGGCCAGGTCATCTGGCTCTGCACACTCTCCGACGGCTCTGTCGACCCCGATACACTTCCGGTTGCGCTCCTGGAAGAGACCACCCTGAGCAGAGGTCTATTGCCGGCGATGTCGTTCTCCCTCCTCCAGCGTGCGGAGCCTCCGGCCGCTCCGGTGCTGTGGGGGCGCGGGACCCTCATCCTGGCCGGTACATTGCTCGGGATGTGGGTCAGCATACTGGCGTTGCTAGTCCGGCGGGACCCCGTGGGCGGCCAGCTCCCGTCGTCGCCGGCGGCCCAGTCAGAGGCAAGCGACGGTGAGTAACCAGGATAGCCGAGTGTGCCGGATGGGCGGGATGCCCAATCCGGGTCTACTGGGCACGGTTCGTTTATGCATCACGTCCCCGATGGCTCCGGCCGCCGCGCCTCCCACGCGGCGCGCGCTTCGTGCCCCCTCGGTTATCTGCCTGTCCGAACCTTGATGGTGTCCTTGAACCTCACTCAGCCGCGCCGAAGCGGATTGCATTGGGGCATCGTCTGGGGGCTGTGGATCTTGCTGTTGGTCTCCGTCCCCGTCACCAGTGCCCCCCAGGTCGCGGCCTTCCTTGGCGAGAATACTGTGAACCCGCTGGCGCTGATCCCACTGGCGGGGATCGCCCTCCTGTGGTTCATCCCTTACTTTGTTGGCGAAGGGCGCGTACCTTCCATCTCCGTTCCGTTCTTGGCCTTCATCGCCCTGGCCATCCTGTCCGGTCTGGCGGCGGCCGCGCTGCCGATCTATCCTCTCAAAGGCCAGGACATGATCTCGCGCGAGGTCAGAGCGTTCGTGACGATCGCCATCAGCCTCGGTTTCTACTGGAGCGCCACCGTCATCCCCTCGACAGACCGAGATCTCACTGCAAGTCTGCGCGCCATTTATCTCGGGGGGATATTGATGCTCACCTGGTCGACGGTTCAGGCCTGGGTCTATCTGAGTGGGCGGCCAGGTGTCCCGCTTTGGCTCACGAACCTGCATCATGTTCTGTCGAGTCGCGACCCCCTGGCCAACCGGGTGACCGGCTTCGCGTACGAACCGTCGTGGTTGGGCGATCAATTAGTCATTTTCTATCTGCCGTTGTGGCTGGGAAGCGTGCTCCGGCGTTTCTCCGTCTTCACGAGGGCGAGGGGAATTCTTTCGGTCGAGCTGATGCTTCTTGGTTGGGGAATGGGGATCCTCCTCCTGACACGCTCGCGGATAAGCCTACTGAGTCTCTTGCTGGTCGGGCTCGTCATCTATAGCGTAGGAGCATGGCGTGCGGCGGGGTGGCTGATCAGTAAGGCGGCGGGGAGGATTCGCGCATTTCAGACCGAACGTTGGAGACGCGGCCTGCGCGCGCTCTTCGAGGCGATTGCCTTGTGTGTCCTTGTCGCCGCGATCGGCGGAGGGGTGCTGGTCGCCGGAAAGGTGGATCGACGTTTGCGCCACTTGCTCACGCTGCCGGACCTGATCAGTGAGATCCGCCACTACTATCCGGGGGTCGTCGGATACGAGGTGGCGAACCGGCTGGCGTTCGCTGAGCGGGTGATCTACTGGGCGGACGGTTTCAGGGTGTTCGAGCAGTACCCGATCCTGGGTGTGGGTCCGGGGAACGCAGGCTTTTTCTTCGAACAGAGCCTTCCCGACTACGGACGCGGGCTGACAGAGATCGTCAGCATCCTGCGGCCGTTGAATCCCACCTTCCCCAATGTCAAGAATCTATGGGTGCGCCTGTTGGCCGAGACGGGCGTTGGTGGTTTTTCCGCTTTCGTCGTGTGGCTCGGTCTGCTGGCGCTGGCCGGGTGGAGGGTGTGGAGGAACGGCAGCCCCACCCGCCAGGTGATTGGGCTGGCAGGCTTGCTGGCTCTTCTGGCACAAGTAGGGGAGGGTTTCAGCCTGGACAGCTTCGCGCTTCCCCAGCTTTGGGTGATACTGGGGTTATTAACGGCCGCCGTCTGGCGAAGGTCCTGAGCGAGGCGTCAAGCGGGCGGCAACGCCGACGGGTGTCGAGAGGCCGTGTGGTAGAATCTGACCTTGCCTCCGAATCTCCTTGTGGTCGACCCGCATCTGGATAGGCACCCCGGATCATGGATGGCCCGATGCCGTCGTAATTCCGTGGATGGCGCGTGATCAATCGATTAGCCGACCTCTTCCCAGCGATGTTGCTGGCCGCCTCGACCGCGCTGATCGTTGCGCCCCTGATCATTCGTGTCCTGCCCTCGCTGGGGTTGGTCGATCTCCCCGGCTCAGCTCCACACAAGCAACATCTGACCCCCACACCTCTGGCGGGCGGCCCGATCCTGGCGCTGTCTCTGACCATCTGCTATGCCGCCCTCAGGCTCCCCATCAATCGAGAGGTGATCGGGATCCTGGTCGGTTCAGGGCTGATGGTGCTGTGGGGCATTGCCGACGACCGTTTAGGCCTGGGACCGCTGCGGAAGCTCGTCGGTCAGTTGCTGGCAACGGCTGTCCTGGTGTACTTCGGTGTGCAGGTTCGCATTCTGCGGATTGCCTGGCTGGACCTGCTGCTAACGACACTGTGGATCGTCGGGATCACGAATGCCTTCAACTTCGTGGATAGCATGGATGGCCTGGCGCTGGGCTTGGCCGGCATCGCGGCCGCATTCTTCATGCTCGTCACGATCGACTCGGCGCAGCCCATCCTGGCGGCGTTGTCGGCAGTTGTCTTTGGGGCAACGATCGGCGCATACTTCTTCAACGCCGCGCCGGCGCGCATGTTCCTTGGCGACTCGGGCTCCCAGCTCCTCGGATTCCTCCTGGCGGCAATCGGGATCGCCTATACTCCGGCCAGTGCCGGTCTGCCGCAAGGGGTGACGTGGTTTACGCCGATCCTCGTCCTCGGGGTTCCGATCTTCGACATGACTCTCGTGGTCGCCTCGCGCATCCGCGGTCGACGACCAGTCTATCGGGCGAATCGCGATCATACCTTCCACCGATTGCTCGCGATCGGCCTGGACGTTACGCGCTCGGTGCTGGCAATGCAACTGACGGCTATCATGCTCGGGTTAGTGGCCTTCATCGCCCTGGATGCGAACGTACTTGAAGCCAACATCATGTTTGGGATAATCGCCATGATCGGGCTTGCCCTGATCGGCTATGTCCAACGGATCGACCTCGCTCAGGCACATACTCAGACGGGGGAGTGACAAGCCCGGCCCCGCCTTTCCGGGCCAGAGAGGTTGTGTTGTCTCTGACAGTCAAGACGTCCGGAAGAGAGATGGCGCCCTCGGTCTCAACGAACCGCCTATCCGACAAGGACAAGCCCCACAACCGGCAGACGCCGAGGTGGGTGCCCGATGGAACAGGATGCTCTGAGCCGTGAAACTGATTATCCAGATCCCGTGCTTCAATGAAGCGGACACGCTGCCCCTGACATTGGCTGATCTCCCGCGCCAACTCGAAGGGTTCGATTCCATCGAAGTTCTGGTTATCGACGACGGAAGCGTCGACGGCACTTCGGAGATTGCCCGGCAGCTTGGTGTCGATCACGTCGTCAGAGTCCCGCAGAATCGGGGCCTGGCCCACGCCTTCGGGCTCGGGATCCAGACCGCGCTCGAACTGGGGGCGGATGTCATCGTCAATACAGACGGTGACAACCAATACCCTGGCGGAGAGATCCAGCGGCTGGTGGAGCCGATCCTGGCCGGGGCGGCCGACATGGTGATCGGTGACCGGCAGGTGATGAAGGTCAAGCACTTCTCGGCCACGAAGAAGGTGCTTCAGAGGGCGGGAAGTTCGGTGGTCCAATGGGCGGCAGGGACGAGAGTGCCGGATGCAACGAGCGGTTTCAGGGCCCTCTCCAAAGAGGCGGCCCTGCATCTCGTCATCTTCTCGAATTACACCTACACTTTGGAGACGATCATCCAGGCTGGGAAGAAGGGACTGGTGGTGACTTCGGTTCCGATCAAGACGAATGAGCAGCTCCGCGAATCCCGGCTCATCCGGAGCACACCCCGCTACGTACTCAGCTCGGCGGGCACGATCCTGCGCATCTTCTTGATGTACGAGCCCTTGAGGGTTTTCCTCACGCTCGGGGCGCTCCTCGCGGCGGGCGGTCTGGTCCTCTTCGTGCGCTTTCTGTATTTCTTTCTCATCGGTCAGGGCCAGGGCCACATCCAGTCGCTGATCACCGCTTCAATCCTCATCTTCCTCGGGTTCCAGACCTTCCTGCTCGGCCTGCTGGCCGACCTCATCGCCCGGAACCGCAAGATCATGGAAGAGATCAGCTATCGGATCCGGAGGGGTGGACTTCACGAAGAGCCCACCACGCCGGGCCCAGCGCGTGCTTCGGTCAGCTCCGCCCGTGGGGCCAAGACCCGAAGGCGGTCATGACATGCTGGAAATGCTTCACCTCGACTGCCATCCGGGTAACCCCAACCACGGCTCGCTTGGCGAGTCTGCTTATGCTGCGTGTTCCTCCCGGTGCCGCCCGGAGGGTAGGGGGCTGAGCGGGATCTCCCCGCGATCGGTCCACGGATGACCCAATCGATGGCTGAGCCCTTCTTCATCGTCGGCTGCGGCCGCAGCGGGACGACCCTCCTGCGCACGCTGCTGAACAGCCACCCTGCTATTGGTATCCCACAGGAATCGCTTTTCATCATCGACTACCTGAGAGTCGGCCAGCGTATGGACCTGGCGCAGCTCAAGCGTATGCTGATGCAGGAGCCTGAGATCGAAGAGTGGGGGATCCATCCAGTGATCGAGGACCTGGATGGGTGCCAGACAATCGCCGAAGCGATCGACCGCTTGCACAGGCTCTACCTTGCGCCACATGGAAAGCAGCGCTGGGGCCAGAAAACCCCGCGTTTCGTGCGCTCGGTTGGGTTGATCCTCGAGCATTTTCCCGGCTCTCGTTTCATCCACCTCGTCCGTGACCCTCGGGCTGTGGTCAGCTCTCTGATCACTTCGGACGTCCACCGCAGCAACGCTTACTATGCCGCTCATCGCTGGGCCAAGGACGTCGGGTTCGGGCTGGCGGCTGAAGAGACGTACCCCAGCCAGGTGCGGCGGATCCGCTACGAAGACCTGGTTACGCAGGTCGAAACGACATTGGTCTCGATCTCCGATTTCCTGGAATTCGAGTATGACCCGAGAATGTTGAGCGTCGCACCGCAGAGCTCATCGGAGTACTCCAGGTTCTACGCCGCGATCCATGCCAATCTAATCCTCCAACCTACCGACCGTTTCATCGACAAGTGGAGAGAGCGACTGGACGACGAAGAAACTGCCCTGGTGGAGAGTCTCAGCGGGGATTTCATGGAGCGACTGGGATATACCCGCACAATCCAGGGCTCACCTGAGCCGTTGGTGGGGCTATTTTGGGCGCGTTTGAGTCGCGCCGTTGGATTGGCCAGACAGGCGACCCAATACCTGCGCTTCCGAAGGCGCTACCTGTTCCACTTGATCGGGAGGAAATGGCGATTGGGTCTTCTGCGTGATTTCGTCGGGGATGTGAACTACTGAACCGCCCAGAGGCTGGATCGAATCCGCCGGAGCGGTGACCCGCCAGAAGGGCGGGGCTGCACCTCGTGCATGCGACCTCGTCGAAACCAGGGTGGAAAGTGCACAACAGGGTTGAACCGTCTTCAAAGCCTGAGAGCCATGGTCTGAACCGTGGGCTGCGCGAAACCATGATTGATCCGAGTATCGTCATGCCGTTGGTCTGTCCACAGGCACATGCGCGATGAGAAGTTCCGCCGTCGCCATCTCTGGCCTTGTCCGCGCCAAGTCCGCCCCGATCCTGGCAATCGTTCTGGTGAATGTCCTAGTCGGGCTAGTGATTACTCCACACTATGGTGTGTCATGGGATGAATACGGCGATTTCAAATACGGCGAGGATTCGCTTCAGGCGTATGTGGCCCCGGATAAGTTGCTCTCCCATGGCGACCGTGATTACTATGGTCCTTTCTATCTCATGGTGGCCTCGGTCTCATCGGACATCCTCCGTCATCTGCGATCCGGTTGGGTGCTCACGGACGGGAGGCATTTCTCGAATTTCCTCACTTTCCAGATCGGTGTCACCTTTTTCTATCTCCTTGCCAGAAGGTATGTGAGTAGATTCTCCGCCCTGGCGGTCACGCTGTTATTCAACTTCCAGCCTCTCCTATTCGGGTACGGGTTCGTCAACGAGAAGGACGTACCGTTTATGGCGTTCTTCACTGCCGCAGTCGTGGTCGGCTTGATCGCCGTCTCGCACTGGAACCGGGGAACGGCGTCGGATGGGGGAACTGAGGCGAGGCAATCGGGCGTCGGCGATGTTGGCCTTTGGCATTCCTTTGTCGAGGACTTGCGACATGCCCCGCGCGCGCTCAAGGCCCTACTTATCCTCGAGCTCCTTCTCGGCGCCTTGGTCGCTTTCGATATTGCCAAGGGCCTGGTCGTTCTCCCGTGGCTTCAGTCGATCGTGGGTGAGGCCTATCTGGGTCGGGCCTGGGAACCGATCAATCGGGCCTTTCGCCTCATGGCTCAAGACGCCTACAAGACACCGGTCAGCCTATATGTCGAGAAAGCCAGAATAACGTATATGTGGCTGAGACTGCCGATCGTTTTGCTTGCCTTCGCTCCTGCCATGGTGACAAGCCGGAGACTCGTCGCGAGAACGATCGACTCACTTGGGCGGGATTGGATCCGCGCTCGGCTTCTGCTACTGGCGGCCGGCGTGACGCTGGGTCTGTGTACCTCGGTCAGGGTGGCTGGGCCTTTCGCCGGAGCTCTGGTGAGTCTGGCTTTCCTTGCAAGGTGGCGTCGCAAGGCGACATGGCCGCTGTTGGCCTACTGGGCCGTCGGTGGACTAACTACGTACGCGACCTGGCCTTCTCTATGGGCGAATCCACTTTTGCGGTTTTGGCAGGCCGCTCGCCTCATGACCCACTTCAGCGCCCACCCGGTGCTGTACAATGGACAGTCCCTCTCGGCCAGGACGCTGCCCTGGCACTACCTCCCGAGCCTTCTCAGCCTCCAACTCACAGAGCCTGCAGTCGTGCTCGGCGTATTGGGTGCGGGCCTGTCGGCGATGGCGTTTGCCCGCCGGCGGGAGACGCGAATGGACTTGGCCCTCCTTGGGATTTGGATCGGGGTTCCGGCGGGGGCCGTGATCCTTTTGCGCACACCGCTCTACGACAATATCCGCCAGATGCTCTTCATCTTGCCGGCCCTATTTGTCTTGGCGGGGATCGGAGTGGAGAAGGTCCTGGGTATGCTGAGAGGGGTCGGCCTCAAGGGAATCGGCGTATGTTTGGCATTGCTCCCGGGCCTGGCGGCGATCGTTGCCTTGCATCCCTATGAGACGATCTACTACAACGCGATCGTCGGCGGCGTGGATGGGGCGGTCGGGCGCTACGAGATCGATCCCTGGTGCACTTCATACAGGGAGGCCGCCGAATTCGTCAATCGGGTTGCACCATCCGGCGCAAGTGTCGCCGTCCTGGGGCCGGACAATGCCGGAGTAGCCACTTTCGCCAGGGAGGACCTTGTTTTGATCAACGCCGCGGACAAGGATATCGTTCCCGACTTCGCCATCGGCTGCATGAAAGGTCTGGTCGCTCCGGGGTTCTATCCAAGTCTGGACACAGCCATGGAGATCCGGCGCGGGAAGGCAGTCCTGGCAGTGGTAAAACAGGCCCGTTGACGGCCCGCCACCTGATCCCACGGGCCTGTTGGAGCGCGGTCCGTCCCGGGTCATGTGGAAACCCCCGCACGGGAGGGGTAGGATAGACATTTCTGGAGGGTTTGCTTTGGCTGCGCGTCGAATCTGGAGTCGACCGCTCAAGCAAGGGCTGCAGGCCGCTCTGGTGGCTGCCGCCCTGTTTCTGTTGGGCCGGTATGTTTACTTCCGATGGCGGGATGTGAGCGATGTTGAATTCACGTTCCTGGTTGGGCCGCTTCTGGTCTCGCTCTTGCTGCTCGCCGGGTTCTACTACGGATACAGTCAGAGTTGGCAGCGGATGCTTAACTGGATCACAGATGAGGCCTTCGCTGTCGATCGTCTAACCCTGCACAGAGTCTTCTTCTTTTCGTTTGTTTCACGCTACCTGCCAGCCGGGAACGTCCTGCAGCTAAGCGGACGCGTGGAACTGCTCAAGCGCGAAGGTGGAAGGCGGAAGGTCGGCATCCAGAGCCTGTATTATGAGCAGCTCTATCTCATCGGAGCCGCGGGCCTCTGGGCCTGGCTGGTGCTGATCGCTAGCCCCGTTCCCTGGGTCCCTGCCTGGCTTACAGGTTTGAGCCTTCCCGGAGTGGGGATTGGCCTTCTACTGTGCTTGCTGATGCTCACAGCTCCTGAGGCTGTGTTGCGCGTCGGAGGGAAAGTCTTGCCTTCTTTCTCCGCGCGACTGAGCGGGATCGTCATCCCTCCCCTCAGCCTGATCCGAAGAGTTGAGCTCCTGGCGCGGTTTCTGATCGTCAATGTGGCCCAGGGTGGCGCCGCTTACTTCGTTCTATGGTCGATCTATCCCAAGATCCTTTCCATGCCGGGCATGTTCCTGGTAGCGGCGGCGGCCTACCCGCTAAGCCGGGTTGCCGGGCAATTGGCTGTAGTCGTGCCCGGAGGGATAGGTGTGCGCGAGGGTGTCTTTGCCGTTCTCCTGGGGCCATTCCTCCCAGTACAAGCGATCATCCTGAGTGCGGCGATCATCAGGCTTGTTTCTGTGTTGATGGAACTCGCCATTGTCGCGATTCTGTATGCCCTGGGCAGGCTGCATCCAATGGCCGGCGATCCGGACCAGAATGCGGTCTAGTTCATCCGCGTATCGCTGTCGGCGCGCCGACGAGCCCGACCATGCGCCAACATCACATCTCATCTCATGCGAGGCAGGTCGAGTGTGGCTTCTTCAACTACTTCGACCCCAGGGCAATACCCCGATGGATAGATCGGCTTTAGTCAGCGAGTATCCGAGCGGAGTTGCCGGACTTAGAGTCGGTCAAAACCCGGGCCTGACGATCGCGGGTATGTCGCGATGAAACTGGCATGACCTGGTCCCTGGTTTCGGGCGTGGTGTATGCGAGCATAAGCGGTCTGGGCGTTCTCCAGATCGCTTACTCCCTTCATCGGTTGCTTAGATCGGACCGATCGTCCCTGAACGCAGTCTCATTCGTTTTCTTGCTCATGTTCAGCGCGACCGGTGTATCGCTGCTGATGGGGCTGGCCGGGTTGTTGAGACCTCTGCCGATGGCGCTCCTCGGAGGCGGCATCGTGCTCCTGACGTGGCGGATCGGCCCCGACGAGATCGGGCCCCGGCGGGTTGCCCGAAGCCTGGCGGGTTTCGTCGCCGAGGCGCGCACCTGGTGGAGGGGCATCCCGCCTTGGCTGAAATGGTTGACCGTGATCGGTGTCACGGTGAGCAGCCTGCGCTTCGCTTTTCTGATTTGGGCGTTGCCGCCGTTCGTCTGGGATGCCCTCACTTATCACCTGACGAATGTCGCCGAGTGGACCCAGCAAGGCAGGATCGGGCTGTTCGAAGCCCCTGTAGCCCGGATCTACTCTCCCGCCAACTTCGAGGTCCTTTCGACGTGGCTGACCGTTTTCATCCATCACGACATGATGATCGAAGCGGCCGGGATTCCATCGTACATCCTGGCCGTTCTGGCGGTCTATGCCACAACACGCGGGCTCGGCCTTTCGCGATCGGGATCTCTGCTTGGCGCTCTGGCGTACGGATCGACGCCGGCGCTCTTGTTGGCAACGACTGGGACCAAGAACGATCCGCAGGTCGCCGCTGTCTACCTGGGTGTCATGGCACTCGGCGTGGATCTCTACCGCCGACGGGACGGGCTGGGTGGGAAGACCCTGTTGGGCCAGTCCGTCCTCATTGTCCTGATGGCCCTGTACGCGGTCGGGACCAAGATCTACATCGTCCACATGCTGCCCGGCCTGGCGTTGGTCGTGCTTTCGGGCGCATGGGCCGAAGGAACTCTGCGATCCTTTCTGGGCGCCTTCCGGGATTCGCTTCCGTCTTTCCGGCAGGCCAGCACAGGCTATCGCCTCGCTCTGAGTCTGGCCCTGGCCGCGGGGATCTTCCTGGGAGGCTATTGGAACGTGCGCAATTGGGTGCTCACAGGGAATCCCTTCTATCCATACGGGGTCACGATCGGGAACGAACAGATCATCGAGAGTGGCGACAGGATTGCCCACCTCGGTCTCGACACCCTGGTGGAGAATCTTCGACTATTGGCAGACAAGTTCGGAGATCGCCTCGGGCCGATCCAACCGGATCTGCCGAACACGACCGGCTGGGGTTGGTTTGCCTATGTACTCGGTGTTCCATCATTCCTGTGGGGGCTCGTCAGGAGACGACGCCTTTGGCCGGTCATGGCAGGCTTTCTGGCCTCGCTGGTCGTCTTGTTCTTGTCGGACCGACCCAGCCCTTGGAACATGCGCTATGCGATCTGGTTTCCGGCGGTCTTCTCCGTCACTTTCGGCGCCTTCTGGGATTGGCTTGCCGGAGAGCAGCCGTTGCATCGCATCCTCGTGGCAGCCGTTGTGGGCGGGACACTTGGTCTGAATGTGGCCATGGTGCTCAATTACAATCGGATCTCGACGGATGACTTCGAGACCATGCTGAGCCGCCCGGTCTGGGAGCGGGAGGCGGGCGATTTCCACGTGTCCGTCCCGTTGGAGTATTCGAATGCGCTGGCCTATGTCCCGCGCACGGCTGTTCTTGGATACAACGTGACCTCCAACGGCTTCATTTATCCCCTGTTCCGCGCGGATTTCTCGCAAGACCTCGTGTACATTCCGTTTTCGGCGGATGAGAGCTGTGAGCGGGTGGCCGAGGCGATGCGAGAGCGGAATACTCGCTACCTGTTCGTGGCTCCGGAGCACACGAGCGATGAAAAGATCTCCTTCCTGCGCCGATGCGCCGACTCAGGGGAGGTCCTGCGCGAGCGGGCCAGAGGGCTGTATGTCATCAACGAATCGGGGTAGAGCTCATGCGGAAGCCTGGGTAATGCTCGTCTTCATCCTGGGGATGACGGCGTGGTATGCCAATCCTCAGATCCTGTACTCCTTGCACTTCGTGTACGAGGTCGCGCGCTTGCTACTGCCGGGTGTCATTCCGCCCACCGGCGGATCATGATCTCGCCCTCTCGCAGCGCGCCGGATCGGCAGGACCTCAAACCGTGGGCAGGCGCGGAATACAACTGCTGTCTGTGGGTGGACGATAGGGGCGTGGAGCTGTGAGGCTGAACCCGACAATCCCGCTTGAGCTGAAGAAGCGATCGGAGGCCATGCCCGCCGCCTCAGCCCTACTGGCTCCCGGCCGGAGAGCCCTCTCCTATGGCGAACTGTGGACTGAGATCAATCGGCATGTCCGAGAATTGTGTAATTTCGGGCTGGTGGGATCGCGGATTGCTGTCGTCCTTCCCAACGGGCCGGAGATGGCAGTGGCCTTCTTGGCGGTGGCGTCGACGGCGGCCTTCGCTCCCCTCAACCCGACATTCCGCTCGCGCGAGTTCGACTTCTACCTGTCCGACCTTGAACCCGGAGCGATCATTGTGGAGAAAGGGGTCGAATCCCCGGTCACGGCCGTCGCAGCCTCCCGCCATATCCCGGTGATCGAGTTGACCCCCGAACCGCAGGCCCCGGCCGGCACATTCAGCCTGGCCAGCGCCCCGTCTGCTGACTCCACCCCACTCTCGTTCGCCGGGCCGGACGACGTCGCGCTGATCCTGCACACTTCCGGGACGACCTCACGTCCGAAAATCGTCCCTCTCACTCACGCCAACCTGAGTACCTCGGCCGGCAACGTCTGCCGGGCGCTGCGGCTCAACCAAGACGATCGATGTCTGAACGTCATGCCGCTATTCCACATCCATGGCCTGATAGCGGGCCTTCTAGCCCCCCTGTATTCAGGGGGAAGTACTGCCTGCCCGCCAGGGTTCATCGCGCCGCGCTTCTTTGGCTGGCTCGATGAACTCAAGCCGACGTGGTATACGGCGGTCCCCACGATGCACCAGGCAGTCCTGGCGCGAGCCCCCGAGAATGCAGAATGCATCGTGCAGAACCCATTCCGCTTAATTCGATCCTCCTCCTCGCCGCTGCCTCCCCGGGTCATGGCCGACCTTGAGCGGGCGTTCGCCGCGCCGGTTATCGAATCCTACGGTATGACGGAGGCCTCGCATCAGATGGCGAGTAATCCGCTCCCGCCCCGGCCCCATAAGGCCCGTTCCGTAGGCGTCGCGGCAGGACCCGAGGTCGCGGTCGTCGGACCGTCGGGGGATCTGCTTCCCGCAGATCAGATCGGAGAGGTCGTCATTCGCGGTGACAACGTGATGCAAGGTTACCTGAACAACCCTGAGGCGAATGAAACGGCTTTCGTGGATGGCTGGTTTCGCACGGGGGATGAAGGTTATTTGGACTCGGAGGGTTACCTCTTTCTAACCGGGCGGGCCAAGGAGATGATCAACCGAGCTGGAGAGAAGATTTCACCGCGCGAAATCGATGAGGTCTTGTTGGAGCATCCCGCCGTAGCTCAGGCCGTCGCCTTCGCCTTGCCGGATCTCCGGCTCGGAGAAGAGATCGGGGCCGCGGTCGTCTTGCGGCCAACCATGACGGCAACCGAGGTCGAGTTGCGCTCGCATGTGGCGGCGAGGGTCGCCGATTTCAAGGTCCCCAGCCGGATCGTGTTTGTTGAGGAGATCCCCAAGGGGCCGACCGGCAAGATCCAGCGGATCGGGATGGCAGACCGTCTGGGGCTGGCCGCCGAATCCGGGCCGCAACCTCAGCCTGAGTCCGAGTCCATCGCCCCGCGTACCCCGATCGAGCAGGCCCTGGCCCGCATCTGGGCGGAGGTCCTGGGCGTCGAGCGTTTCGGTGTCAGAGACGCATTCCTGGCGCTGGGGGGAGACTCACTCCTGGCGGGGATGCTCATCGCCCGTGTGCGCGAGCGCATGCATGTCGACATCTCCCTGCTCGAATTCTTTGAGGCACCGACCATCGAGGAACAAGCGCGAATCGTCGCCGAGGCGCAACGGACTGGAATTCCACGCTCGGGTGAGAACTCCTCGCTCGCGTGAGACAACGCCACATTCGAGGTCAAGCGAGTCATGCCACTTGATCCGGCCCATTCGGCCGACCAACTGAAACAGCTGAGGACATGACCGAGCGAGGTGGCGAGCGGGTTCCACCTAGTCCGTCCGGCTCAGGCAATATCCTGCGCCAGCCAACCGGCTCGCGATTCCCCCTCTCATACTCACAAGAACGGCTCTGGTTCATGGACCAACTGCATCCGGGCAGCATCGCCTACAACCGTCCCTGGGCGGTTCGCCTGACCGGCCCGCTGGACTTCGATTGTCTGTCTCGAAGTGTGAATGAAATCATCCGCCGCCATGCTGTCCTCAGAACGACGTTCCCGGCGGTCGGCGGGATTCCCATGCAGCAAGTGAACGAATTCCGGCCGTTGAAGCTGCCTCTCATCGACCTGAGCGAAACGCCGGATGACTCTCGTCAATCCGAGGCGGTCCGGATTGCCTGTCAGATATCGATACGGCCTTTCGATCTTGCCCGAGACATGATCATCCGGCCATATATCCTGCGCCTGGAAGAAGACCAGCACGTGCTCCTGCTTACGACCCATCATATCGGCTTCGACGGTATGTCCGAGTCCATTTTCCTGAATGAGCTGTCTGTCCTGTATGCCGGCGCCCGGGCGGGGATTCCATCACCTCTGACTGAGCCATCGATCCAGTACGGCGACTATGCGGCCTGGGAGCGCGAGCGTTCTCGCGGCCGGGCGTTGGACAAGCCTCTGGCCTACTGGAGAGAAGCCCTGTCGGATCTGTCCCCTTGGAGCGGGTTGCAGGCGGAAAGTTCATACACTGGAACCCAGGGGGAAGCCGGTAAGGAGAGCCGTGATCTCGACAAGGCGGCCTCCGATGCCCTGCGCAACATGTGCCGGCGGGAGGGTGTCACGCATTTCATGGCCTTCGCTTCAGCGTTCGTTCTTCTCCTTCACCGGCTATGCGGGAGTGATGACGTCGTGATCGGTTTTCCGGTAGCGGGGCGAATACGAACTGAGCTCGAGACCCTCCTCGGGTCGTTCATTAACACGTTGCCGCTTCGGGCGGACCTTGCCGGGGATCCTAGCTTAAGCGAACTACTCGGACGGACCCGGCGAGCAACTCTCGCTGCCCTTGCCCATCAGGATGTCCCTTTTGAAAGGCTCGTAGAGGAGATTCGACCCGAGCGAAGCCTCTCTCGTCTCCCGATCTTCGAGTTCCTCATCAATTCCCACGTCTACCACCAATCCAAGCCCGAGTTCGGGGATCTTCGCGTCGAGACATTTCCACTCCCGGTGCTTTCGACGGCCTATCCTCTGACCTTCTATATATCATCCGAGGAGGACCGATTCCGGCTTGAGATGTCCTATCACACGGCGAGGTTCTCGGCAGAACAGATCCGCCGACTGCTGAGCCAATTGGCATTCCTGCTTGAGCAGGCCGTGACTGATCCGAATCGGCCCGTAAGCCAATATTCGCTCGTCGATCCGGATTCGGCGAGCTTGATCCCCGATCCTTCCGCTGCAATCCCCGAGCCCGAGTATCCGAATGTCATCGAGATGGTCTCGGAGTGGATCCAGCGCACTCCGTCCGCTCAGGCTGTCACCCAGGGGAGGCTTTCTCGGAGCTACGAAAACCTGTGGGCGGACGCGGGTGAGGTGGCATGTGGATTGAGGGAAGGAGGGCTCAATCCGGGCGAGGTGGTGGCACTCGTCGGGCAGCGATCGTGCGAGCTTGTCGCTGGAATGCTGGGTGTGCTGATCGCGGGAGGAGTCTTTCTTCTGATCGACCCAGACTGGCCACGGCTTCAGATCGAAACCATGCTCCGACAGGCTGACGTCAAACACGTGCTGAAGGTAGGGAGGCCGGGCATCGATCTCCAATGGCTGGGAGAGCTCGCCGGCCTGCGGGCCGTGGACGCCCGGGCTGACAGCCCATTGAAACGAGTATCGCCCGAAAGCATCTCGAAAGAGTTCCCCGTCCCGAGGCCGAATGATCCTGCCTATATCTTCTTCACGTCGGGCACGACCGGCTCACCTGAGGCTGTCCTGGGCTGCCACAAGGGCTTGGGCCATTTCTTGATCTGGCAGCGTGAGACTTTTCAAGTCGGTCCGGGTGATCGCTGCAGCCAGTTGACTGGACTCTCCTTCGACCCAATCCTGCGTGAGATCTTTCTCCCGCTCATCAGTGGGGCCCGGATTTGTCTTCCTGGGGCGGATCTCAGCCCGGCCTCTGAGAAGGTGCTCGCCTGGATCGACCGCGAACGTATTACCGTCCTTCACGCCGTCCCATCCTTGGTAGAGTCATGGCTTGCCCGGCGACATCCTCGGCCAAAGCTGAGGGGGTTGCGATGGGTATTCATGGCGGGAGAACCTCTGCATGACTCACTTGTGCAGGCATGGCGGAGAGAATTCCCACTGGCCAAGGCGATCGTCAACCTCTACGGTCCGACTGAGACCACCCTTGTAAAGTGCTACTATGTTGTCCCGACACCGTCGAGCCCGAGCATCCAACCTCTCGGGGTGCCTCTTCCCGCAACCCAGGTGCTCATACTGAATCCGCGTGAAGCGCTCTGCGGCGTCGGTGAGCCCGGTGAGATTGTCCTCCGGACTCCTTTCCGGACGTTGGGGTATCTCCGAAAGGACTCTCCACGCAGGTCGAGCTTCAGACCGAACGCGCACACCGCGGATCCCAATGATCTGCTTTATTGGACCGGAGACCGAGGGTACCTGCGGTCGGATGGGATGATCGGTTTTCTTGGTCGGATGGACGACCAGGTGAAGATCCACGGGGCGCGGGTGGAGCCGGATGGCGTGACAGCGGCCCTATCCCAGCTCCCGGGGGTCCTGGCGTGCATCGTCGTCCCCGTCAAGGATCAGCGCGGAGTGAATAGCCTGGTTGCGTATGTGGTTGTCGAGGATCGAGCGCTGACCGCCGATCGGATGCGGGCACAGCTCGCAGAGAAACTGCCGGCGGCGATGGTCCCGACGAGCTTCGTGTTCCTGGAGAAGTTGCCGCTGACCCGGAATGGCAAGGTCGATCGTGACGCCCTGCCGCCCCCGATCGCCCCCGAACATGCCGGGAGAGCTGGGCCGGTCCTTCCGCGGGACCGTCTCGAGCGCAAACTGGTTCGGATTTGGGAGGCCCTGCTGGAGGTGCGTCCGATCGGAGTTCGGGATGATTTCTTTGACCTGGGGGGTCACTCGCTGTTGGCTGTGCGGATGTTCTCCGAAGTCGAGAGGGTTACGAAGAGGAGATTGGCGGTCAGGGCAGTCTTTGAGGCGCCGACGGTCGAGCGCCTGGCGGCCTTGATCCGGAGTAACGCCTGGACCCCTCCCGACACGCAGATCGTGTCGATCCAGCCGACCGGCACCAAACCGCCGATGTTCTGGGTTCACGCCGCCGGCGGCCACGTACTCTCTTATCGACGCCTGGCGCGTTACCTTGGCTCCGATCAGCCGGTGTATGCTCTGCAAGGGGTCAACCTCGAGGAAGACCGCGCGGTCGAAGCCAGTGTTGAGGATATGGCGGCCAGATACATTGCGGATCTACAGAATGTCCAACCCGACGGCCCATACTTCGTGGGTGGTTTGTCTTTCGGCGGCCTGGTTGCGTGGGAGATCGCCCAGAGGCTTCGCTCCCATGGACACGAGGTCAGCCTCCTGGTCTTGCTCGATACGCGCGGCCCAGGGCACGTTACCCCGCATTTGACTCAGAGAATTACCCACGGACTAAGGCAGAGGCTGGAGTTCCATTCAGGTAACCTTTCCGTCTTGCAGCCGGGAGAGAAGCTCTCCTACGTCTTCGAGCGGACGCAGGGCTTGCTCTCCAGAAGAGTGCGAGTGGCGTGGGGAAAGCTGGTCGCGGTATGGTGGAGTATTGGTAGCCCGACTCCCCTCTCGGTGCGGAAGGCATATCAGGGGGACATTCGGGCTCGCGCTCGCTACACCCCTAAGCCATACGCAGGCCGCATTGCCCTATTCCGGGCGAGTGTGCAGCCGGGCGGCAGGGGATCGCCATTGATGGGTTGGGAGGGGCTGGCGCGAGGGACGACTGAGGTGTACGAGGTCCCCGGCGCGCATGTGTCGATCATGGCGGAGCCTCATCTGGAAGTGCTGGCAGCCAAGCTGAGTGAGTGCCTTGCGGCAGCGCAGGCAAGTTCCTCCGCTCCCGAACTCAAGGTGAAGGCGTGAGGAAGCCGACCTACGCCTTGCCCGTTTCCGGCACAACCGCGTTCAGCCCCGCCAGCCCGCACTCGGTCTGGATGCAGCCCATACGACGCATTGCGCTGGGTCCCGGGGAGGTCCACGTTTGGCGAATCTTCTTGGGTTCGCGGGTGGGCCGAGAAGAATACTGCAGTGAGTTGCTCTGCGACCGGGAGCGGATCCGGGCCGAGGAGTATTTCTTCCAGAAGGATCGGGCACGCTTTGTCGTTGTTCGAGCCGTGTTGAGGCAAATCCTGGGTTCGTATCTTGATCTCGCACCGGGCCGCGTCCCCATTGTGTATGGATCGCGGGGCAAACCGATGATCGAAGTGGCAGAAGGGATCCCTCCTTTGCACTTCAACGTCGCCCATTCGCGCGACCTGGGCCTGATCGCGGTTGCGTGCGATTGCCGTGTGGGAGTCGATCTTGAATCGGTCAGGCTTGGGTTCGAGTGGATGACGGTGGCCAGGCGTTACTTTTCAACCCGGGAGCTCACCGGTATCCTCGGGTCCCCCAGCCGACAGCAAGCCGAAGCTTTCTTCGCTGGATGGACGCGCAAGGAAGCCTGTCTCAAGGCAATCGGCTGCGGCCTGACAAGTTGGCCGGAGGAGACCGAGGTGTCGACAGATCAACGCGGCGGGGCCGTGCTTCTCGCTGCACCTCAGGAGATGTTGCCCGTGTCCCGTTGGAGGATTGTTGATCTCATGCCGGGCGAGGGTTACAGGGCCTGTCTGGTCGTTGAGAGTGCTGAGGCGCGGGTCAAGCTATGGGATTGGCCCGGTCAGCCGCTCGAGGATCGCCCGCCGTCGCCGGAAAGCTATTTGACGGCCGCCGGCGCCGCCAGGGTGGGCCTCAGCCCAATGAACGGATCGGAGGTTTCTAACGGATAACGCTGCGCTGGCCGACGAGTCGATCGAAGCCGGCAGAAGGGATGCGACGGTGCTGGCCAAAGGGGCCGGCGTTGCGCTTGCCGGACGGATCCTCGGGCGGGGGCTTTCCGTCGTCGTTCAAGCGGTCCTGGCGCGCGGACTGGGGCCGATCGCCTACGGTCTTTACGGGCTCGGATGGACAATTCTCCGAATGGGCGCCTCGCTCTCTTCCTTTGGTCTCAGCCATGGAGTCGTGCGCTACGGGGCGCGCCATACCCAGGGGAATCCCTCCCAACTGAGAGACGTCCTGGTCCAGTCCGTTATGCTCTCCGTGCTCTCGGGTGCTGTGGTCGGACTGGTCCTCTACGCCCTGGCACCCTGGCTTGCCGGAGAGGTTTTCTCGAAACCCGACCTGGCGCGGGTGATCCGTTGGTTCGCGCCGGGTTTCGCCTTCTCCGCGGGCCTGCAGGTGTCCGCCTCCGCGACGCGGATCTCGAAGCGGATCCAATTCGCCGCTTTCTCACAAGAGATCTTCCAGCCTCTGGCGAACCTGATCCTCATCCTCGTCGCCTTCCTCTTTGGATGGGGGTTGGCGGGAGCGGTGGGAGCGGCAGTCGCCTCCTTCGGTTTGGCGATGGTACTGGCATTCGTGTTCGTTCTGAGGCTTTTTGGCCGGGCCTTCGCCGCCCCCGGGAAGCCTCGGTCAGTGGCCGGTGAGCTGCTGACTTTCTCCGCGCCGGCGGCCTTGGCGAGTGTATTCACGACCTTCCTCATCCTGGTTGACCGTCTCATCGTCGGATACTTCCGGCCCGCGGCTGAAGTCGGCGTCTATCAGGCTGCATCAACAGCTTCGGCCTTCTTCCCTGTGGTCCTAACCGCCTTCAGTGGAATCCTGGCTCCGATGATCGCCGCCCTGCACCACAATGGCGAGAGCGAGCGACTTCTCGAGGTTTATCGAGTCAGCACCAAGTGGGCCTTATATGTGAGCCTGCCGGTATTCCTCACGATCCTCTTCAGGTCCCGGGAGTTGATGGAGGTCATCTTCGGGAAGGGTTATGTCGCAGGGGGATCGCTCCTGGTCGTTCTCTCCTTGGGACAGTTGATCAACGTGAGCACCGGTTCCATCAACGTCGCACTCCTCATGACCGGGCATCAGAATAGGTGGCTGATGATGTCGGGAGCGGCGCTGGTCGCAGACATCACACTGGGGGTCATGCTGGCGGCGAAGTACGGCGCCATGGGTGCGGCATGGGCCACGGCCGTGTCGGTCGGCGGCCTGTGGATCTTCGCCATGCTCGATGGGCGGCGCGTGCTGAACCTGTGGCCGTACGACCGCAGGATTCTGAAAGGGGCGGCGGCAAGCCTGGTCACCTTTTCGGGGATGACTCTGGTTCGGAATGCCTTCGCCGGTCCCGCCCTGATCACCCTGGTCGTGATGGCGATATTGGCAGTGCTTATTTTCTTCATTACGCTATTCGCTCTTGGAATCGACCGCGAAGATCGGGAAGCCCTGATCTACGTTCGAGAGCGACTCAAGTCGTTCTCGTAGCGTTCAATTCAATCTGTCCCGCCAGCCAAATCCGTAGGAGGGCGTGCGGGATCGGGCAGTCGGCGTGACCCGTCGATTCCAACTGGGCAGTGTCTCCTCCTCGAGGGACACGGGAGTTTTGGGATCCGGGTGAGGAATTGCCAGGAACCGCAGCCGGATGCCTCCGAGAGGATTCCCGCAGATGTTCTCGTCAGTCACGGGTCCTGCACGACGCCTGAGGTGACCGTTCCAGAGTCTCCATTGACCTGGGGATCCGGCGGGATCCGGGGTTGATCCACGGGGGGAAGAGTTGAGCAAAGAACAATCAGGCTACGACCCAGCGACCTACTGGGAAGACCGTCTTCACAAGCACTTTGATCTAACCGGAGTGGGTCACGGTTCGCTTGGTCCACAGCACAATGCCCGGATGTATCTGGCGCGCCAACGAACGCTGACTCTGGCGCTCCGATCTGTGGGTCGTTCCTTGGAGGGTTGCCAGGTGTTGGATGTCGGATGCGGAAGCGGCTTCTACACCGAGTACTGTCTGCGCAACCACGTCGGAGAATACGTGGGACTGGACATTGCACAGGTCAGCGTCGAGACGCTTCGGCGTCAATATCCACAGTTCCGGTTCATGATAGGAGACGTCTCCGACGAGCGACTCCTCCCGGGTTCGGACTTCGACGTCGTGCTGGCCGCGGATGTCCTCTTCCATATCGTCGATGACGAAGCGTTTTCCCAAGCGCTGGCGAACATCGCTGTCTGGCTCAACCCAGGTGGGCTGCTTGTGCTCTCCGATGTCCTACCGCGGGTCACCTTCCAGAGTGCGCCGCACTGCCGGTACCGATCAAGAGATGACTACCGCGCTTTGCTCAATCAAAACGATCTCCGGGTCGCACATGAGGAGCCGATCTTTGCGCTGCTTCAGCCTCCACCGCATGGCGGATCGGCCGGCCCCTTGTGGTGGGCCTATGCCTGGGTCTGGCGGTACGGCTGGC
>Ga0209002_10000249_pt1 | contig 41440 bp, 48 predicted proteins | sample Rifsed16ft2_FD_184010 | JGI IMG/M metagenome (GOLD analysis project Ga0209002, IMG submission 184010) | Soil microbial communities from Rifle, Colorado, USA - sediment 16ft 2 (version 2) | ecosystem: Environmental > Terrestrial > Deep subsurface > Rock core/Sediment | place: Rifle, Colorado...
TTTGTTCTATGAAATACTGGTCTTTGTGTATTTGCTCAAAGCAAATTTTACCAATAATAGCCATGTAATTCCTATTGGAACATAATATGTTGCAATTCTCCATGCAATGATAAGATTCCACTCTACAGTATCTTCTGCTACCTCAAAATTAAAGGGATCAAGATTGTTAAGGTATGCTATAACGCCAAATTCAGCAAGTCCAGATCCTCCTACTGTTATTGGCAAATTACCAATTGCGTTTGCTGCCATTACTGCCATAAGTGAATCAAAAAAATCAATGATATATCCTGCTCCATATGCAATTACCATAAATGATACTCCGTAAAAGAGCCATGAGACTATGGAAAAAAGAAGACTGTAAACAAAGATCTTTTTTGCTTGATGTGATCTAAGATTCTCCCTACTCATTATACAGATTTCTTCCATCCATTGATTCGTTTTTTGGATATAGTTGACTCCTTTTTCTTTTCCAAATTTTTTGATCAGCATAGACAAACCAGTTGGTATCTGAAATGTTTTTTTGGTAGACAAGAAAAACAAGGCTACCCAGATTGTTGTTACAGTGATGCTAGTTGCAAGTACTACTCCTCCAACTACAATTGCTCCATGTAATAACGCAAGAACGCCAGCAATTATTGACAATGATCCTCCAGCTATCACATCTGTAACAATTTCTAGGATTGCAACCCATGATGCTTTAGAGGTTGGAAATCCCTTCTTGTGTAGCCAGTAAATTAAGACAAATTCTCCCCCAACAAACATTGGAGTTGTAAATCTTATGAATTCACTTCCAACTTTGACTCCAGATAACTTCCAGACAGATTCTATTGGGCCAAAATATTTCCTTACTATATAGCCAAACTTTAGACCCTGCATGAAGAGTTTTCCCATCATTGCAAGCACAGCTGCCAAGAACGGCAAAAGGCCTACAGCAAATACATCCTCAGCTTTTATGTCAAACTGAATAATTATGATAATTAGAGGAATTGTGCTTGCAGGTATAGCTAATAGTCGCCAGTTCATTCGATGACTTTTTTATGATTCAAATATAAGCTAATAAAAAATAATGCAAAAGATTGAAAACTATTTTTGTTACCGGCACTGCAGGATCTGGAAAATCTTTACTCACATCAAAGATTTACGAATATTATACACGAAATGGTGCGTTTGCCGCAGTACTCAATTTAGATCCAGGTGTTGATTCTTTACCATATACATGTGATATTGATGTTAGAGATTATGTTGACATTGTTTCTATAATGCATCAATATGATTTGGGTCCAAACGGCTCTTTGATTATGGCAAATGATCTTATTGCATCAAAAATTGATGAACTACAAAATGAGGTAGATAGAACCAATCCTGATTATCTGTTGGTTGATACCCCTGGTCAAATCGAACTATTTGCATATAGAACTAGTGGCCCATTTTTTATACAAAATTTACGATCTGAAGAAAAAGCAAATATCTTTCTTTTTGATGGTTCGTTAATTACATCACCAGTTAATTTCGTTTCACTCTCACTTCTTGCAACCTCGATTAAGTTAAGACTGAACGTTCCAACTGTTAATGTTTTAACAAAAAGTGATCTCATTGGTGAAAAATTAAAAGATGTTCTTAGCTGGTCATCTAACTTAAGAATACTTGAAGAGGCAATTGCAAAAGAAGCTGATGGAGAGACCTATTCTCTTATCACTAATGTGTTAAGAGGTTTAAATTTGAGTGGATTTGCTCAGGGCTTGATTCCTATTTCAAATGTAACAGGCGAGGGAATTGTTAATTTAGAAATTGCTTTAAGCAGAGCAATTAACTTAGGCGAAGAGGTAGAAGATTAGTGGCATCAAGTGTAACTGTAAGGGCTCCCTCATCTACTGCAAACTTGGGGCCTGGTTTTGATGTGTTTGGTCTTGCATTGGATGCTTTTTTTGATGAGATAACCATTACAAAAAAAGGAAAAGGAATCAGAATTATTACTTCAGATTCAATTCCTGTTGTTCCAAAAAAAAATACTGCTGGTGTTGTTGTAACCGAGCTTGCAAACAAGTTTAAGATAAAAGATGGAATTGAAGTTAAAATCAAAAAAGGTGTTCCAGCAGGTTTTGGCGTTGGGAGTAGTGCCGCTTCTGCTTCAGCAGCAGTAGTTGCTATGAACAGGCTGTTTAAGCTAAATCTGGATGATAACTCGCTAGTTAAATTTGCAGGTGCAGGTGAAAAGGCAAGTGCTGGTTCAATTCATTATGATAATGTAGCAGCATCAGTTTTAGGCGGTTTTGTAATTGTAAGAACAAATCCTCTTGATGTAATTCGGATTGAACCGCCTAGTGACCTTGTCTTGTGCATTGCCATTCCAGACCTAAAAGTGCCAGCAAAGAAAACAGAGGTATCACGTAGCGTTGTTCCAAAAATAATAAAGCTTGCAGATGGTATCGCCAATTTATCAAATGCGGCTGCAATTGTAGCAGGATTTATGAAAAAAGATTCTATACTTATTGGAAAGTCAGTCAAGGATGTAATAGTTGAACCTGCAAGGCAGCACATGATTCCTGGTTTTAAACAAGTCAAGGAAAATGCGTTGGATGCTGGTGCTAATGGAGTAACAATAAGTGGCGCTGGTCCATCTGTAATAGCCTTTACAACAAAATCATCAAATCAAAAAAAGATTTGTGCAGCTATGAAAAGGGGTTTTGCCTCATCTAATACAAGTTGTCAGACTATAATCTGTAAGCCCTGCAAAGGGGCAATTGATCTCTAGTATTTGGTGTTATTGTGTTGGAAAGAGCTGTAGTGGTTTTTAGTGGCGGATTAGATTCTGTGTGTACGTGTGCCTACCTGAAATCAAAATATGATCTATATGGAATCACATTTGCGTATGGACAACGAGCTAGCAAAGAGCTAAAAACTGCAAAGAGTCTTGCTAAAAGTCTCAAACTAAAAAAACACAAAATTGTAGATATTGGTTTCATGAAAGATCTTTATGGTAAAACTAACGTCCTTACAAGTACAACAAGACCAATACCTCAGAAATTTAATTATTCAATTGTAGTTCCAATACGAAATGCCGTGTTTTTGTCAATTGCTTCTGCGTGGGCATTTACACTAAATGCATCCTTGGTTGCATATGGCGCACATAGAGGGGATGTGTTTTATCCAGATTGTCGTCCTTCTTTTTCAAAGAAAATGGAGCTTGCGTTAAATCAAGGAGAGATTGACGGGATAAAAAATGGAATAAGAAAGAAATTAAGAATTTGGACACCGTTTAATGAATCACTTTCTAAAAGCGAGTTGCTAAAAAGAGGTCATGAAATTGTTGGTGATTTGTTATTTAGAACGTGGAGTTGCTATTCAAATACAAAATTGCATTGTGGTAGGTGTGAATCATGCAACAACCGCAAGGCTGCTTTTGTAAAAGCTAAAATTTTAGACAAGACAAGATATTTGAGTTAGTTTTATTCTATTTGCTATCGGTTTTCCAAGATTGGTTTTTTCAGTATCAACCATCTGATTATAATATACCATCCTACAAAAATTGCCCCAGCAATTCCCCAAAAGATCCAGTTTTGCATTTGTGCATCAAAACCCATTTGTACAAACATGCCTGTGATTTCTCTTGAAACTAGTGCTGATACTGCCAGAACTATAAAGAATTCAATGGCTTTCCAAGTCCAGTAAGGCCATGACTCTTTTGGTATGTGTATGTTGTTGTGTACTCCCACATACGTTGTCTTATGGGATGATTATTTATTTTTTCAGAAAGATTTAGGCAAACGAAGAAGAGTTGGTATTGTTTTTTATCATAGCAATGATATCTTTTCGATCTTCTTTTCTTTCATAAACTCCTCTAAATGCATGTGTAGTCATCTTTGCGTCGTTTCTTACTCCTCGCATTTTCATGCATAGATGTTCTGCCTCTATAACCACGGCAACTCCTTTTACACCTTGTACAAATAGCTCATCTGCTATGTTTTTTGTAAGTCGTTCTTGAATTTGCAGTCTTTTTGAATATTTTTCTACCAAACGGACCAATTTTGAGATTCCAAATACTCTTCCGTTAGGTGAATATGCAATGTGTATTTTGCCAAAAAATGGCAGCATGTGATGCTCACACATTGAATAGAACTGGATGTCTTTTGCAATGACTGCATCGGAGTCTTCAGAGAATTGAATTGATAGTTCAGAGTCGGAATCATATCCTGAAAAGATCTCTTTATACATGTCAACTATTCTGTTTGGTGTTTCGCGTAAACCCTCTCTGGTTGGGTCCTCACCTATCTCAATTATTAATTCCCTGATTAGTTTTCGTACTCTTTCTTCATCCATTATGGAGCACCTATCAATTTGTGTAATTGTGGTATTATACGTACCTCATTATAGAGAGGATATACTATGTCATAAAATTCCAAGAGTTGCTCCAAGCTTGGCTCGGCTATACCGTAGGTTGGTTGTATTATAAATCCCGCAATATCAGTTTTAGAAATTGTATTAAAGATTCTCTTGGTTAGTTCTTTAAATGATGGTAAATCCGTTTTTGAGCTAACTACAATTTTGATGTATGTTATTTTCTTTAGTAATACTGATGTTTTAAGACATTCAAACGCATTTTCCATGAGTGTTGAATAGTGTTTAGGATCGACAAATTCAGAGTCCTTGGTCTTAAATTCAATTTTTACAAAATCAATAAACGGTACAACCTCGGAAAATTTAGCAGAGTCAAAACATGATGACTCGAGATATGTAGGGATGTTTTTTGATTTTACATGCTTTGCCATTTCCCTAACTGCTTCGTGTTGAATGAGAGGATCCCCTCCTGTAAAATTAACTTTGTAGGTTTTGTCTTGTAATTTGGAATTTATTATTTTACAGGCGTCTTCTAATGAATATTCTGTGCCAGAATTCATAGGAAGTGCCTCTACAGTATCACAATAAAAACATGTGAAAGGACAACCTGCCAGTCTAACAAATAACGTCTTTGTTCCATAAAGTATCCCCTCACCTTCCACAGATGTGAATATCTCAAACAGTCTTACTTTCAAGGATTTAATTATGAATGGTTGTTATTTATTCAATAAGATTATAGCAATAGTTATGACATTACTGGTTCTTTAGTATAAAATAAACCAGAAATGAAAAATACTACTCCTAAAATTCCGATTAATCCTCCAACAAATTCCACTGTTTCACCTAGGTCAAATGCTGTTGGTGCCCACAAGAATGCAATTAGTGCGCCAACAACCATCATAGGTATACCAACGCCAACAGAAATTCGTTTAGAGGCCATGGTATAGTTGGGCTCTTGCTAAAATGTATATGAAGTTTGTGTCAGATTATTGAAGCATTCTATACAATTTTTTGAGTGTCTTTTCAACTTCAGAAATTTTGTTTAACGCGTCTTTTGGTGAGTCGTCAGCTTGGGATTTTGCTTGTTCTAATAATGAGAATGAGTTTTTGATCCAACGTTTAGCAGCAGCGTTTTTCTCTGCTTTTGCTGCCAAGTCATGTAATTCATTTTCTAATTGTTGAATTTTTAGCTTGATCCTTTCTGTTTTTGACTCTGAAAGAGATTCAGATCGTAGAGAATTAACCTCGTTCTTATCGATTTTTGTGTTTTCAATATCATTTATGAATACATTTAGCGTGTTAAATAATTTGAAAGCATCTTCAAGATTGCCTTTTGAAATAAGAATTTTTAATTCATCAAGCATGCTTTTTGCTTTATCTAGTTTGGCTGTATCAATGCGCTTACTGGTTGATAGTTTGTCTAATTTTGCTTCAAGGTCGTTAATTATGGCATCTATTCTATTTGCTTTTGATTCATCAAACTGATTTTTAAGTGTAATAATTATTCTAGTCTGTTTTACTATTTGGCTTGAATTAGATGCTTTAATGAGTTGTAGCCTTGATTGCTCTAGGTTTTTGGTTATGTTTTCTGATAAGCCTAGATCCTTTGCTTGTACAATGAGTATGTCAACTCGTTGTATTTGCTTTTCAGCAAAATCCTTTGCACGTATAGTCTTCTTTTGATCGGCATTATCTTTGAGTACATTATAAACATCAAGTGTTAGTGATTCTAGTATGCCAATGTTCTTTTCTGCAGATCCAAGATCTCCACTGTTGTAATTATTTTTTGCAGTGATTATTAATTCATCAAGCGTTTGGAAATCAATTTCTACGCCATTTTTTTCAGCTATTCCTTTAAGTCTATCCACATATTTTTCCATTCTATCGATAACTGGCTTTATTCCGTATTGTGTATTGGTATCCTGTGCTAACGCACGCTCTGCAACTGGCCTTACTTGGCTAATTTGCTGTCCAATTTCTTTAAAGATCTTCATTGCAGCCAAAAAGTGAGTTCTAGCTTCTTCAGCATTTTCCTCTTTGGCAGCATTGTTTAATGCGTCTATTTCGGCAGAACCTTGTTCATATAATTTCTTTATTTCGTTAGATACTGATTCTGTATTTGAGAGTTCAAGTTTTATGTGATCCCTTGCTTGCGTCGCAAGTCTAACTAGCGATTCTGTTTCTGATTCTGCATAAGCATAAGTTGAAATGGTGCCTAGCAGACTAGCAATCAAAAATAACATAACAAAATGGGTTTTATTCATTGGCCCTCACCGGTTATACCGTCCTTTAATTTTACTAGATTTTGTGATTCTTTTTTTTCAATCTCAACTATTCCTTCTCGTTCTAGGCGTTTTACAGCTCTCCACATAGTTGTCCGTGGTTGAAGAAATTTCTTGCGTAATTCACTTTCATATGCTTGCCCGCCGTTATCAACGATAAATGAGATAAGCTCTTTGTCATCGTCTCGAAGATTTGGTCGTAGTACAAAGATTGTTTCTTTATCAAGTGTTTGGTATACTGTTTTTTCTTGTTTTGATGTAACAGCTAGTGTTTCTTTTATGACTATGTTTTTTCTTCTTTTTAAAATTACAGCAGATGCTATAGCTGCTGCAACAACTCCAATAATAATGATAATTGAATTACTCGATGTGGAATTAGACTGGTTTGTTGAGGTTTGTTCTTGAATTGCCAGGTTTTTTGCTTCATTTGCCAAGTCTGTTGCATCTGTAAATCTACCATTGTCATATGCAGTTAATGCCTCATCGAGTTTGGTATCTGCTAACGGAGTCTGTATCCCGTTGTTTTTTATTTGCTCTATTGAGTTTCTTGCGTCATTTATAACATCTAATGCTGTTTGAGCGGAACCAGATATGCCAAAAGAATAGCTTATCTCAGTATGACCCAAAGGCAATAAAAGATGAGATTGTTCATCGATTATTTCTATACTTTGAGGAATTGTATTCATTCCAACAATAACAGTATTTTTTGGCATGAGTACTGTATGTTCTAATGGCGCATCTACAGTAAATGACCAGATCTTGCCATCTTTTGATACAAGATCATGAGTATCATAATCTATTGTAAGTGAAGAAGCCCCAAAAGTTTCAATTGTTGCTATGTTATCTTTCATGTTAGTCTCAAGTAAAAGTCCATTTTCATCTTGTGCTACAAAATTTTCTATTGTATCTCCAAACAGTTTTACAGTAAAGTCAGGAGAGAGTGGATCTGCTTCTGTTTGGTAAAAAACATGGGTTGAGCCATCCTGATAAATAATAAAATCAATAGTTCGAAGAGCACTAAGTGAGCTTTGAATAGGCATGCCTACGGCTAGTACAACAAAACCTAGTGCAATTATTGGCATCCTGACCATTGTTGAGAGGATACTTTGGTTCCTTACAAAAAGGATTCCATCCTCTGGAAGAGGTTCCTGTGAATTACACAGTACCAGTTGTGGGTTCATAGACTAGTACCTTAGATTCATGGATTCTACCAGAGACTGGAATTTTTGGAATTCTTGGAAGAATTGGACGCCTTTTTCAGTAACCATATACTTTCTGTTCCTGTCATCTCTGACTGAACCTACTAGGCCAGCATCGACTAGTTTTTGGCACTTGTCTAATACTGCATAGTGAGAGAGGTTTGCTTTTCTTGATATGGCAGAAACAATGACTCCCTCACGGCCACCTGACATGGTTACATCCAAAATGTCACCAATTATTCCCATCTCGGATCTGTATTGTTGTTTTGACATGCTACCTATACGACGAGTTGGTTAATCAGGTACATTTTGAAACCTTAAAGCGGAACGCATAGCGGAACGCCTGTTTCACCATCCAGAAATTGTAAAAATGGTTATTTTTTACGGCGCGAGCATATTTCAAAATTTAAACGAGCTAAGATTTTTGCTATAAAAAGGAGGTTTCTGGTTTTTAATATTCATTAATAACTTTTTATTCAATGTGATTCTCATAATTCGTGATAGGCATGTTTGATATATTCAGGAAAAAAAAGGAAGAGTCTGAAGATGCTGGTTTTGGGATGGTTGAAGAAAGACCAGGTTTTAATCAAGACTATTCTGTTAAAGCATTTTCTTCAGATGCACGGGAGTCAATTAATGAAGAAAAATTAACTGAGAAAGCAGGTAACAATATCCCTGTTGAAACACAACCTCAGAAAAATTCGTCTGTTTCTTTGACAAGCGAGATTGGAATAAGTGCATTGATGGATAAACGTACTAGATTAGATGAAGCGATTGATTATGTTGGATTAATGATTAAAAACCTCAAGGATAAACGCACTAGATTAGAAAAGGATATTGAACAAGAATCTGTTGATATTAAAAATCTTAAAGAAAAACTCATGAAGGTAAGCGAATACATTGAAGAGGAAAATCAAGGAATTCAGAATCTTAAAATGAAAAGAACGGCAGTTGAAAAAGAAGCAGATGAGGTAGGGAATTTTATAAGCAATCTGCGAAATAAGCTGTCAGGCATAGACAGCGTAATAGATGATGAAGGAAACAAAATAAAGTCCTTCAAAGAGTCTAGACCAAAACAAGACTAATTACCTATTAGAAAAATTAATTAAAAAATTTGAAAAGATGTAAGCTTTTAGGTGAATCGTGTAGATGACGATATAGAAGAGGATGATTGTATAGGCATTGATGGAAATTTCTCGTTTATAGAGGCTTCCGCCACTGCTGCCGCTTCTTGCAATATCTTCTCTGATTCTGAGTTTGTAGTTTCGTCTACACCAAATGATGCGTCACTGCCCTGGAATGTCTCAGTCATCAAGCCGCTTAGCATTTCTGTCATTCTATTCAATTCTTGATCAGCGCCTGGCATGAACTTGATTAGTGAAGATTTGAGACTCTTCATCAGGCCAATTGTTGGCATAATGGTTACAACTGTATCACCAAGGTTGTGGAATGTTGTTAATCTTAATTCGATTTGTTCGAGAGCTATTCGTGCATTTCCTAGGATTCTACTTACTTTACGAATTTCAGCTAGCTCGTTGGATAATACTTTGCTAGTTGGTGTATCATGTTGTTGAGTAGCAGCTACAACTCTCTGAAAAAGCTGTTCGTCTCGTTGCTTTAGTTTAGAAAGCATATTATCTAACTTTCCAATTTGCAGTTGGAGTCTTTTGATGGCTGTTTCAACTCTAGGCTTTAGTGCGCCTTTAGGTTTTAACGCATCATTGATTCGTTCGCCTAATCCTTGTGTTTGTGGTTTAGACCATTTGTTTTGAAAGTTAGTCACGCCACATGCTAAAATAGTTGATTCTTAATTCAAGATGTGAATTATACTTAACAGTACGCTAAATTTAGCTAACAAAAATTAGGGAGAAAAAATTTAGACCTTCAGTAGAGTCGTTCTCTGTGGGTGAATCTTTCTTATGTGATTCGGTATTCCCGATGGATTGGTTATCAGTTCACCACAAAGTGGGCACTTTTCCATTTTCTGTTTGTGAGTTAGAACATTCGTATTTAAATATTGCTTTGAAAGGATTTTTCGTTCTAAAAGAATAAAAAATAAACAAAAAATCAAGTTTTGTTAAATCTTTTTATTTTGAATCAAAATGAAACTTTTCGTATTTTATGACGCAGATGGTAAATGTCACAGAAGTAACTATACGAAATCGATACAAGGGTTTGAAAGAAGCACTAAAACTCTGATTTTTCCCAAATTTTAAAATCCATTAAGACGGGATTTATCTAATGAAAAAAGGTGTTTTGTGGGCAATTACAGCAGCGGCTATTTCCTTCGTAGTAATACTAGTTTTTCTGAATTTTGGAGAGCCGGAATTTAAAAAAGTAGACATGATTTACCATGTAACGCTAGCCAATCCTGATTTATACAAAGAGGGGATTTTTGCTGATTCCTTTACTATTCAAAAAGGAGAATACACCTTTAGATTTGTACCAAATGGAGATAGCCCAAAGATATTATCTATCACCTTAACTGGAAGCTCTTTTTCCTTTTCAGAAGATTTTGAATTAGAGGGAAATTCCCATGAAACTGGCATTTCAGTTTATTATACGTGGGATTACATTGGTAGAAAACGGTTGTTGATTCCAGATGAACAGGAGTTAGAGATTCTGATTAGTCCTCATGGCAATATTGAAGGTCCAGTATCACTTGACATAATCAAGATAGTAAAAAGTGGTGGCGTGACCCCCGATGCAGAAGTTTGAGAGATTGCCTCTCATGTCAACGCTTCATATGCGTTTGACTACCCATACTTTCTGCGAGGTCACGCGCGTTAGTCGTTAGGATTTGCATCCTTCCGCATTAATTATTAAATGATTTTAAAGTATTTAAGATTTTATTATAAATTTTACATAATAAATTTACATATCAACAAATTTTTTATTAGCAGGTATCAAGAAGAAAAAATCTTGTTGTTTTGAATAGTTGGTAAAGAATTGCATTTTTTATCAATGTGTGTAAAGACAGTATTGATAACAATAACATCATTGACTGTGTGTTAGGCTCTAAAATCTAAATGATAGTAAATTATAGAATTGTTGATCAGTATGAAACCTAAGACAAAGAAGAAACTTGAGATAATTATCTTACTTTCACTTATATGGTTTGTAATAACCCTCCCCCTACCTTGGATAATAACAGCACCATTTGATGATGCCAAGATACAGCTAACTGTGATTTTACAGATTACTGCCCTGATTTCTGTTCCTTTTGTTATACTTGCAATAGCATGGACCATAAAACCAGAACTGACCACATAGGCTAAAATCAGCTTTTAAACCATGGTTGTTGTTCCAGATAATCAATTTCTTTTATTATTTCCTGAATCTTTTTTGTTATAGTTATTTGGGATTGGAACTGTTCAAACATTTCAGTTTCTTCTTCTTGTGAGAGAACTTCTTTTTCTGTTTTTGAAAAGAATTCTTCTTCTTTAGACAAGTGGTCTTTTAGGTAAATCCAATAGGTTCGTAAAAACCTTGCAACAGGCTCGCTTGTATTAATGCCATTTTTCCATTGTTGAAGATATTTTGCTATGTTTTTTGCTATTCTACGGCTAAACTCATGCTCTATCATAAAGGCCCTAATTTCCTTTTTTAGCGTACCATAACTTCCAACACAGGCAAAATACGAATCCTCCTCTCTTGAATAGTGAATAGAGTCCAAAAACTCTAAGATGATTAGGTTAATTTTCTCAAGATCCGAAAACGGGATTGTTTTTTGTTCGTAGATATTCTGGTAGCATTTTAGGATGATTTTTCCTAGTCTTTTAATTTGCTCATGGTCTTTTCTAAGTACATCTGTTGCACTCATAGTTGTTTTAAAAAATTGATTTGTATATAATTCGATAATGAGTTATGTTACAGTAAAGAGGATGACTTTTTTTGGATTATATTGAATAATGCCAAAATGAATCTGGCCAAATCCATTGTCATAATATCCTTCTGGGCCACCAAGCCCCAATCGAATTAAATAGTTGCTGGTTTTCTTTATTTCAAATTCTTTTTTTCCAAGTGAAAATTCCCCAAATTTCTCATTTTCTGTTTTTGTTGAGTTATAGATTTCGTTAATTGACTCGTTATCTTGTTCTATTGCAGTTTCCAAATGTTGATGACCACATAAGATTACAAAGTTATCAAGATTTTTTCTACTTTCATTAAACGCAGATGATGCAGCATAATGATATCCTGAATAGCTAAAGTATTCAAAATCCTCTTCAGATAGCCTCTGCCATGTTCGTTGGTATAACCACGATTCCTGGCCTGCATTTGGTGGTGTTATTTTTTGTGGATCGAGTGTACCCCCATGAACAAACACTAAGCTGTTTTTTTTATCAATAAACTGCTGGTGACCAAAGGTTTCATCGTCATTTTGTTTAAAAAATCCAAGCTCGTTTTCAGTTAATGATTGATGAGCTGCAAAGCTTTCAAGTGTACTTCCACTTACACGCCGCTTATACAAAAAAGCTTCATCATGGTTTCCCATAATTGAGGTTAGAGAATAGGTTTTTTCAAGTAAGGCTAATTTTTTTAAAACTTCGCTTGGATGTGTGCCACGCTCTAAGATATCACCTAGATTAATAATTCTGGAGTATTCACCATACTTTTTTTTGAACTCTGACATATTTGCAATATTCAAAATTGTATCAAGCGCATTAATGTCTGCGTGAATGTCAGAGAATACAAGATCCATTGTTTTGTTTTTTGTTCTTAGGTTAATTTCTAATTTATCAAAAATTTATGATTGATAGTTAAATTGTTAAAGAATCCTTCAAACCCTTGTATCGATTTCGTATAGTTACTTCTGTAACATTTGCTGCTTCTGCGATATCTCTCTGAGTTTTATCCTCCCCGTTTTTGACACATGACAAGTATAGTGCTGCGGCGGCAAGCCCCATTGGATCTTTTCCTGCAGAAACCTCATTTTTTTGTGCATCTTGAAGTACTTTGATTGCATAGCGTTTTGTTTTTTCTGCGATTCCAATAACACTTGCAATTCTAGCCACACATTGAATCGAGTCTGTAACTGGCATCTTAAGATCCAATTCTTTTACAAGAAGTCGATAACACCTAGCAATGTCTTTTCGTTTAATGTTTGCAGCAATTTCTATATCTTTTAGGTTTCGCGGAGTAGCTGTATCACGACAAGCTGCGTAAAGTGCGGCTGCCATTAATGCAGATATTGATCTTCCCCTTACAAGACCTTTGTCCAAGGCCTTTCTGTAAATATAGGCTGCTTTTTCTATTACAGCATCAGAGATTGCTAGTTTATCCTTTAACCTGTTAAGCTCGCTAAACGCCTGTCTAAAGTTTCGATCTACTGGCTCATGGACCTGACTTCTGCTATCCCATGTTCTGAGGCGCTCAATTGTACTTTTCATTGATGCAGTTAGTGGTTTTCCAGAAGCATCCTTGTTTACTGGATCAATTATTGTTGCAAGACCCATATCATGCATAGTAAGTGATGTTGGGGCACCTGCTCTTGCTCTGTCTCCATGTTCATCTTGTGTAAAGGAACGCCATTCAGGACCTGACTCTTGTAATTTTTCTGACATAACAAAGCCGCATTTTGAGCAAAACAGTTCGCCTGATTCGGTATCAGTTACGAGCTTACCCCTTCCACACCGTGGACATCGTTCTTTGGTATTTACTACCTCTTTTAGCATATTCTCACTATAGTAGTGTATAAGGTAATAATTGGTATTTATGAATCAACGCCATTTTTTGCCTAGGGTTAATAGATACAAGTCAGGTGGATTGCTCCAAAATCATTTGGATTAATCAATATTGTAAAAGAGGATTTTAATGCAAAACCGTGTAAGGTGTGTTTTAGTGTGATTAAATGGTAACAATCAAATTTTGAACCGCTATTCCATTCGTATTCATGCAAAAATCCTTGGCATTCATTATCAAGACATCCTTTGTATATGGTGCATTAGCGTTTTTGTTTTCTTTAATTGGAATGTTTTTACCTGCTGCAGTAACCTATGTTGTTGGCAACCCTCTAGAAGTCAGTGCTATCAGTGTTGAGCACATAGTTGGTCATATTGTATGGGGATTGATAGTTTCTGCGTTAAGCCTTAGTCTTAGATATTTTATTTTAGGAGGTATTTTCCCAATAATTTTAGATTCAGATCATCTAATTCAGTTCTTTGACTTGGAAATAATGCCACGAATGGCACATTCTATTTCATTTGGGTTTTTAGCGTCTTTTGTCTTATTATTGATTTTTGGAAAACGTGACTATAGGTTAGCTGGCATAGCTTTTGCAGCAATGCTTGCACATGTATCTTTTGATATTTTACTTGGTGGAACAACTAGTTTTCCGCTTTTAACGCCTTTTGTGGCAGAATTACTTTCATTTCAAGGTAATGACTGGATTATCATACAGCTCATAGCTGTGGCAATAGTAGGAATTTGTACCATTATAACAAAAATAGAAGCCAAGAAAAAATTAGTTGCCTAGTTTAAGCAACATAAGATTTTCTAACTATATCAAAACTTAAGAATGTCTTTTTGTTCGTTGACTTGATGTTTACCACAGTTATAGGTGGAATTGCCTCTCAAGGACTTGCAAAAAAAATCGCAAAAAGACTCAAAGCTAAATATCTTAATTCAGAGATTAAAGTATTTCCTGATGGAGAGTGCAAAATTACAATTTACGGAAAACCAAGAGGCAGAATAATTGTTGTTCAATCAACTTACCCTCCCGTTGATTCAAATCTAATTCAAGCACTTGCACTTATTTCAAAAGCAAGAGAATACTCTTCCAAGATAATAGCCGTGATTCCATATTTTGGCTATGCGAGACAAGATAGAGAGTTTTTGCCAGGTGAAATTGTAACAATGAAGATGGTAGCCAAGTTATTCAAGGCAGTTGAAGCATCAAAAATTGTTATTGTTGATGTTCATAGCAAAATTGCGCTAAAACATTTTAAAATTCCTGTTGAGAACATTTCTGCAGTATCAGAGCTTGCAAGATATTTCAGGAAACTACAACTAAAGAATCCTCTAGTTGTTTCACCTGATTTTGGTGGAATTTCTAGATCAAGAGAATTTGCAAAGTTACTCAATACAGATTATACTGCTTTAGTAAAGAGGCGAGACAGAAAAACAGGTAATGTCGAAATAAAGTCTTCAAATCTACGAAATGCCAGTGGAAGAGACGTAATAATAGTAGATGATATGATCAGTACTGGTGGTAGCATAATCAAAGCGGCAGAATTTTTAAAAAAGCAAAATTGTGGACGGATTTTTGTTGCATGTACTCATGCATTGCTAATCAATAATGCAGAGAAAAAGATCAGGCAATCAGGTGTATCAAAGATCATTAGCACTAACACTATTCCTAGCAAAACTGCGGTTGTAGATTCATCTGAAATTATTGTAAAAGCTATCTCGTAAATAGGAAATTTGTTGTAATATGAGGTTAATATTTTTGGGAACATCTGCTGCCCAACCAACTTCTGAACGTGCTTTGACATGCATTTGTTTAGAAAAAGATGGTGAAGTTTTGATGTTTGATGCAGGTGAAGGTGCACAGATCTCGTATCTAAAATGCGGTTTAGGGTGGAATAAGAAAATGAAGATCTTTGTTACACATCTTCATGGTGATCATTGCATTGGCATACTAGGATTATTACAGACAATGACATTGCAAAACAGAATAGAACCTGTTGAGATTTATGGTCCTGAAGGCATAGAGGAATTCATTGCTTCTAATATCAAAATCCTGAATTTCGGCTTGTCTTTTCCTGTGATTATTTCAACTGTAAGTGAAGGACTTGTTTTGGAGGATAAAACCTACTTTATCCATGCGTGTGAGGCAGAGCATTTTATTCCAGCCTTTTCTTATTTATTTCAGGAAAAGGATAAGCCGGGTAAGTTTTATCCAGAAAAAGCAAAAGCACTAGATATTCCTGAAGGTGAGTTATGGCACAAGCTTCAGATGGATCATGAGGTAAAAGTTGGGAACAAGACAGTTAGGCCTTCTGATGTGATGGGTGAAAAACGTAGTGGAAAGAAGATAGGAATATCTGGAGACACTAGACCTACAAAGAAGTTAGAAGATTTTTTTAAAAATTGTAATTATCTTAGTTTTGACTCTACATTTTCAAATGAGTTAAAAGAAAAAGCAATTGAGACGTGTCATTCTACTGCAAAGGAAGCAGCAATGCTTGCAAAGAATGCCAATGTAGAAAACTTGATTTTAACTCATTTTTCAGCTAGATATAAAAATGAAGGTGAATTGTTAGCAGAGGCAAAAACAATACACAGTTCTGTAATAGCTGCAAAAGATCTTTTAGAAATTGAAATAAAATAGCAACAAGACGAGATGTTTGAACCAGTTTTAGATAAATTGAAAGAAGCAAGAAAAATTGTTTTTGTTACTGGTGCAGGAATGTCTCAAGAGAGTGGTATTCCTACTTTTAGAGGTAAAGATGGTTTATGGAGAAATTATGATCCTATGAAAATTGCTACTATTGATGCATTTTATGAGAATCCTAAACTGGTGTGGGAATGGTACGAAGATAGAAGAAGGAATATCGTTGCAGCACAACCAAATCCTGGTCATAATGCTATTGCTGAACTTGAGAGATACAGAGAGGTCGTTGTTTTAACCCAGAATATTGATGGGTTACATCAAAGAGCTGGAAGTACCAAAGTCTTGGAACTCCATGGCAGTATTATTAGAATAAAATGTACTGTTTGTAGTTTTCAAGACTATGTTGTTTCTAGTTTTGATGTGCTTCCTCCCATCTGTAAATGTGGAAAAATTCTAAGGCCTGATGTAGTATGGTTTGGTGAGCCTCTACCTCAAGATGTATGGACTGAGGCTATAGCATATGCAGATTCTTGTGATGTTATGATAATAGCAGGAACATCGCTTTTGGTATCTCCTGCAAATACTTTACCACTATATGCCAAACAAAACAATGCACTTTTAATTGAAATTAATCCTGAAGATACTATGATGTCAGTTGATATGAATTTAACAATTAGAGAAACCTGTTCAAATATTATTCCTAAACTTACTGAAATATTTTCTAAATTAAACTAGGGTGTCATAAAGACACCGTTTATCATACTATTCAGATTCCCAGCTGGTTTGTAAACTGAAGATGTGATGGTGCCAAACTCTTTGTGTTCAACAACCATTTCTATTATATGATCTGTGTTTGAAATGTCTGTTATCGATGTTTCAAAGTTTGATGCATAAAATGTGCCTGAGAATAATTCTCTCTCAGAATTTTTCAAGGTGAACTTGACAGAGATTGTGTTTCCCGAGCTATCAGAATACTGTACTTTAACATCACCATTGTCTTGCTGTGTGGTTGTTAGCTGTAATGTTTTAAGAAGTTTTGATTGTAATTGTTCTTTAGCTGAAAGGCCATCGTTGATGATTTCTGGTTCTTCTATAGTTTCAGTTAACACACTATCTTCTTCTGTGGTATCATCTTGTGGTACCAGACCATCATCTTGCGGGATCTCATCTTGTGGTGTAATGCCATCATTTTGTGTTGGAGTTTCATCTTGTGTTTGTGGTACGTCTTCAGCTATTTCACCATGATATGTATATTCTTCAGCTATCTCAGATTCTTGTTCTCCAGTTATTTCCTTATCTGAAAAAAGTTCAGCAGAGCTGTCTTTTACATTATCAAGTTTTTCTCCAATATTATCAATTGTATTACCAATTCCGTCCTTGAGTCCATCAATATTCTGTTCTACTTTATCGATAACTGCAATCTTGTCTTTTAGTGGATTAAATGAGGCAGGTGCAAAGAGAATAAACCCTACTACTAATACTGAAAAGATTAAGGCTAGTTTTAATTTCAACTCTTTTGAATTTCTTATTAGTGATAAAAATCGGGAAATTCAAATCAATTGAGTAAATAAGGAAAAAAGCTGACTATTAATTGAATATGGAGTAGAATTGAGGTTATTGAGAACTTGAGATAAGCCAGTCTATTATGTTCTCAATGTGTTTAGATTGCAAGATTATCTTAATGGGACCAAGGGGGGACTCGTCTGCATTCTCACATAATGTGGCTATATCTACAAATGCTGCCTGTTTATTCAGATAAAACCATGTAGAATCATCAGTTAGGTTTCTTTTCAAATTACGTCCGTAAACTTTTTGGGTGTTGTGAGAATGAATTGTTTTGTGAATGTAGAGTAGACTCTCTAATGTTTCTGAAGTGGCTTTTAGTGAGTCATCTTTTATGTAAATATCCATATTAGAAAGAACGTTTGAAATCGCACGTTCGACTTTTTGTGGATCTTCAGATGAATTAACTTGGCAATAAGCACTAATCTTACACGAGATATTTGGAATATTCAGTTTATCCAACCTTTGATGATTTTGTATGTTGTATCAATGAGCTCATTTATTGTCATGTTGTTATTTGAGATGCTTTCGTCTGCAAGCGCAATAGAATTGCTTACCCCAACTCCAATTTCTCTTGCGTCTCGTTCATTAAAGGTTTCTGAGTTTTGTGGATCATCAGATCTTCCTCGCTTTGTTAAGAAACTATAACGTGTATTTGTTGAAGCATGAATGGCAAGAATCTTTACTGTTCCGATTTTTCTTAATACATCGATCTCTGCATTTGATCTAATTCCATCTATAACTACTACAGAAGCATCAGATGTTGTTATCTGTTCTGTTATTAGTTCAGCAATTGCTCCAGGACCATTTTTTTCTCGGAGCTCAAGCATTAGCTTGCCTAGATTTTTCCCAGTTGGTTCTAAATTTCTTTTTTTTGCTTCTGCTCTTACTGCATCACCCATATTGATCACATCAAATCCTTTAGATTTCAGACCGTTTGCTATGGTAGATTTACCTGCACCTGGCATTCCAGTAAGACAAACAATTAGTTTTGACAATCCAATCATCTCATTATGGCTGCTCTATGAAGGTACCGGAAATTATTATAAAGATACGATCAAAAAACTTGTAATGCGAACTTTTGTTGCAGTAGAAGTTAGCAACAAAGATGTGTTAGAATCAATAAAAAAAATTCAATCGAATTTAAAAATAAACGCAAAACCAATCGAGCTACAAAACATACACTTTACTCTTCAGTTTCTTGGGGAAGTATCAGATAACATGTTAGAGAATATCCAAAATGCATTAAATTCAATTGAGTTTGAACCTTTTGATGTTAATTTTGAGAACCTTGGAGTGTTTCCAAAACCGCGATTTGCACGTATAATATGGGTTGGTGTTGATAAAGATGGTGCAAAACACCTTACGGATCTTGCTAGAAAAGTAACTATTGTGTTATCTCCTCTTGGTTTTAATCCAGACAAACCTTTCCAACCACACGTAACTATCTTTAGAGTTAAAAATAAGATTAATGACATCACAGATGAATTGGCAAAAATTAAAGGCTCATCATTTGGTAATCAAAGAGTTAGTGATATCAAATTAAAAAAAAGCACTCTTACTCCTGAAGGACCTGTGTATTCAGACTTGTATGTGGTGAAAGCAAAGCAATGAAACAGATTCTTGATAATGCAAGAAGAATAGTTATTCCGTCAACTAGATTACAACAAGAAAAGACAAAGGTTGCTAATCTTGCTCTCGGATTAGTAAGAGAACAGACGTCAAAATATCAAGAGATAGTAGATGTTGAATTTGGTGGTTCATATTCAAAAGGTACATGGTTACCAGACAAAGCTGATATTGATATATTCATCAAGTTTGAAAAATCAGTTTCTGAAGAAAAGTTCATTGAACTTGCAAAGAAGATTGGGTTTGACTCATTAAAAAAATTCTATCCATATGTTAGATATTCAGATCATCCTTATGTTGAAGCAAAAATTCAGGGAACAAAGGTCAATGTAGTACCATGTTATGACATAGAAAAAGGACAGTGGAAAAGTGCTGCGGATAGATCTCCGTTTCATACGCAGTTTATGCTTGAATCTCTAACAAGTGTGATGAGAGATGAAGTTAGGCTGCTTAAGGTATTTCTTAAAACTGTTAGAATCTATGGGGCAGAAATTGCAAAGCAGGGATTTAGTGGTTATGTTGTAGAGGTATTGATTTGGAATTATGGTACTTTTGAAAACGTCATCAAGGCTTTTGCAAATTTAAAACCAAATCAAATCATAGGTAATGCATCCAAAAAGTTTGATACTGTTGTAGTTATTATGGATCCTATAGATAATACTAGAAATTTAGCTGCTGCAATTTCGATTGAGAATGTTGGAAAGTTCGTACTTGCCTGTAGATCTTTTTTGAAAAAATCGTCAATGTCTTTTTTTAAACCTAAAATGAGTTCAAAAATTTCAAAGAAAGATCTAGAAAACGTTCTTGTTGTTACATTCAACTTCAAACCAAGAAGTCCCGATATTATTTGGGGACAGATAAAACGTGCTGCTAATTCACTTGCAACACAAATGCAGATTGAGGAGTTTAACGTTATAAGAAAATCAGCAGTAACTGATGAAAAAACTGAGGCTGCATTATTCTTTTTACTACAATCTACTAAAATTGCTGAGTTGTATATTAGAGAAGGGCCTGATTTTTACAGTGAAATAGATTCTAGTATGTTCATAACAAAGAATGTAAAGAAGAGTAGAATCATGTGGGTAAATACTAATGGAAGAATTCACTCGTTACAAAAGCGTAATCAAGATAATGCACGATTATTTTTACAAGATTTACTAAAAAATCATTTAGATAAAACAGGCATACCAAAAGGACTCAAACCTGATTTAAAAAAAGGATTCAAAATATTTTCTGCAAGCAAAGTGACAAGTAAATTCATTAAAGAGGCGTTAACAGAACTTGTCACGACAGATAATGCGATGTTTTCTTCCACTTGACAAGTTATCTCAAGAGCCTTATTCTACAATAATTGGATACCCAAAAGCTACTAAGAAACAAATCAAAACAAGAATTATTGAATTAAAAAAACTTGGCATACGAGATGTATCATTTCAAGGACAAACAAAAATTGGCAGCTTGAACATTTTAGGTAAAGGGTATGTTGGTGTTGTGGTTTTATCTAGAATCAAAAACAAGCTTGTTGCAGTAAAAATTCGTCGAACTGATGCCTCAAGAATCAATATGGTAAAAGAAGCAAAATTTCTAAAAATTGCAAATAAGGCAGGGGTTGGTCCATTGCTATTAGCAATGAGTAAAAATTTCATAATAATGGAATATTTGGATGGTAAAAAAATTAGTGAATGGGTAAATGAATTAAAGAGTAAGCAAGATATCAAATTATTAAAATCAATAATGCAAAAGATTTTGGAAGATTGTTACAGTCTTGATGTAATTGGTCTGGATCATGGAGAGTTGAGTACTATATCAAAACATGTAGTTATTGGAAAGTCAAAAACAACTATAATTGATTATGAAAGTGCTAGTACTCAACGAAGAGTTTCTAATGTGACATCTGCTACTCAAGCAATTTGTATTGGTTCTGGAATATCAAAGATTGTTAGAAAAATATACAGAATGCCTTCAAAAAATAAAATTATCAAGATTTTAAGATCATATAAACAAGAACAAAATCGACAAAACTTTGAAAAAATTTTAGAGATTTTAAAGTTATAAAACCAAAATAACTCGTATAAGAAATTGATAGACTGACAATGAATGGGACCGGCAGGATTTGAACCTGCGACCTCCAGCACCCCAGGCTGGCATCATGGCCAAACTAGACGACGGCCCCCAAGTGTTGAAGCAAAAAGTGAAATTATTAAATCGTCGGATCAATTAACTAAAAGTATTGAGTGTTTGCTCTATTTGTCATAAGATTTCAGCATCTAATGAAGATCATTTAGATTATCAACAAAAAAGAAGGATCGAATTAGAAGATGAGAATCTAAAGCTATAACCATTTTTCTAATCGATCTACTTCAAATTTTTCTTTTTCTTGCATGTGTTGTGTTGTCGGACTTTTTAGTAAGGTGAGTGGAGTTGGTTTGGAAAACATGTCTACTTCAACATATCCTGCCTGATTTGTTCCCAGCTCTACAAAACATCCACCTTTTCCATCAAAAACTGCTTTTTCTTTTTCGTGTATTATTTTTGCAATGATGTTTCTTGCAACTGTAATTCCTTGTTCTTCAGCAAAGATCCCTGCTTTTGGTACAACAATAGAGTCTGTTACCTTCATGCTTGTAACATCGCCAATCGCATAAACGTTATCAAACATTGTTTTACAATCTCTATTTACATTGATGAATTCGCCTTCCTTTGCAAGTCCAGAATCATATACTGATTTTGGGGCCTTGTGAGGAGGAACAGCTATTAATAGATCAAATTCTCTCTCACCATTTTCAAATTTGAGTTTGTTTGGCTCGACTTGAATGGTTTTATGCAGACCATGGAATGTGATGTTTTCTGATTTTAAAAGTTCCAAGAGTTGTTGGCTAACTTCGGGTCCTGCTATTGGTAATGTAAGTGGGGCTGGACTGTAAAAGTCAATTTGTACTGCGTCACGAACACCTGCCTCTTTTAACATTGTATTAATGATAAAGGCTGCCTCAAATGGGGCTGGGGGGCATTTGTATGGCATGCCCATTATTGCAAAGCCAAGTTTACCAGATTTTAGATGTTTTATTTTTTCATGAATTTTTGAAACATCGTTTATGTCGTATAGGATCATCCCATTGTCTAGCAATCCTGGGATTTTTTCTGATGCAAGCTCTACACCTAGTGAGATGATAAGATAATCATATGATATTTTTCTAGTGGAAGTCACTACTGTTTGTTTTTGTGGTTCAATTTTTATCACATCTTCATTGAGAAATTCTATGCCTTTTCTTGTAATTGAGTTTAAAGGCCGTTTTGATGTTTCAAACTTTCTTGTTCCTTTGATTATCCATAGCTTTACCAGATCCATCATAAACCAGTCTTTTTTGTCTATAACCGTAATTTTCACATTTGATCGAGCACTAGCTTTTAATTCATTAGCAGCTGCAAGACCTCCAAATCCTGCTCCTAAAATTAAAACATGAATAGATTGATCAGACAAATTATCTTTCTTGAGAAGTTGGTCTTATCAAAATTTCATTGACATTTACATGGCTTGGAGCTTGTACTGCAAATAAAATAGCATTTGCAATATCTTCTGCTTTCAATGCTCCCATTTTCTTTGTATTTTCAATAAAGCCTTTTAATGAATCATCAGTTATCGTGTTTGTAAGCTCTGTTGCAACTACACCTGGCTCAATTGTTGTAATCCTAATGTTTGATCTTGGACTCAGTTCTTGTCGTAATCCTTCACTAAATGCAGTTACAGCGTGTTTTGTCGCACAATAAACACTTCCTGCCGGAAAAACAACTCTCCCAGCTACTGACGATATGTTAACTATATGGCCAGATTGCTTTTCTAACATGTATGGCAGTACTGCAGCCGTACAATACAATACGCCTTTAATGTTAACGTCAATCATTTTGTCCCATTCATCAACCTTCAACTTTTTTACAAAACTTAGAGGCATCAGCCCCGCGTTATTTATCAGAATGTCTACTGTTCCATATTTTTTAACTGTGGCTTTCACAAATGAATCGCAATCTGATTTTTGTGTTACATCTAATTTTTGTGAAAAAACATCTCCACCATTTTGTATAATCTCATTTTGGAGTTTATCTAGCAGATCAGTTCTTCTAGCCCCAATTGCAACTTTAGCGCCGCCTTTTGAGAGTGCTATTGCAGTAGCATAACCAATTCCACTACTTGCACCTGTGATTATTGCGACCTTTCCCTCAATCATGAGAATCTATTACAAGCTTCTTTGTATCGTAAATATATTTTAGTAAGTGATCAGATGGTATGCGTTTACAAAAATTGTTTTTTTTAACTATGATTTATTAAAGAAAAGGAGCTAAATTTCCTCATGAAGGCAGCAAAGTGTGCTTATTGTGGAGAGATGCAAGATATGCCTTTTGAATGTAATTACTGTAAAGATCCTTTTTGTGCTGAGCATAGACTGCCTGAAGAACATAGATGTGTTAAATTATCTCAGATCCGAGTTAAGAGATTTGGAGAAAGAAGAGTAATTCGCGACAAAAGCAATGCGGGTTTTTTTAAAAAAATGTTTGGCAGATTTAGCTAGAGTTAGTATATTGATTTATCCGGATGGATCTTTGCACGTCGTGCTTGATAAAATAATGTTACAGATAATGCAAACAAGACAATTGATGTAAGCCAATGTGCAGTGATTACTGTGACGTATGTTACTGCAAATGCTGCTGAGATAATCCCTTGTGTGATTAGTTTTGACCAAGAAGGAATCTTTAGTTTCCTGCTAATTATCTCAACTATAAAAAGTCCTATTACTGGATATATTGTTATTAAAAGAAAATCAACTACGTCTATATCAAGATGAGACATGATTTAGACGAATTCTAGGTGTAATTTCTATCTAGTCTTCCAAGTGAATTTTTGCTACAATGTTTTTTGTTATGAGTGCTTGAGCATTCTCATAGGGAATTGTTGCTATATCTTCTATCTTAAAAGGACCGTATTTCTCTAGATCTGCACCAACTATTTGATCAGTTTCTTTTAGAAAACGTACTACAATCGGTTTTGTTTTGTGTTTCTGCGATATAGATTCTAAGAATTTGGGTTTTCCGTTTAATAATCCGGAAAGGATCATTTCTTTTCTTTCTTCCATTTCAGTTTGTGCATCAAGAATAAATTTTTCTTCGTTCATCAAGTTAGTGTGAGTGGCATTCAATGCTTTTTCAAGTCTGATTTTTAAAAGAAGCGAAACAATATCGGTAATGATCATAACTAATGCATCTTTTACTTTGGATTCAATACCATCATATCCTTCACTTTTTAGTTTACTAACAAAATTAGAAATTGAAATGTAAAGATCTGGAGAAACTTCTTGTGTTGTATCATTTTCAGTTTCTCGTAACAAAGTAGCGTACAATGAATTTACATCAATTTCTAATTCTTCCATCAAACATCAACAACCTTAAATGGTGGAACTATTTGTGTTAGCTGGAATACAAATTGCCATATAAAGTGATTGGTGGAAAGGCTACACAAATAACATATTCTCCTGATGAAGTTTTTTCAAAAATAAAACATGAGCAGATCAGGTTTATAGATCTACAATTTTCTAGCTTACTTGGTAGATTTCATCATACTACAATATCTGCCGACATGTTCACACCAGAGCAGATGCAAGATGGGCTGCCAAAACTAGATGGTTCATCAATTGTAGGTTTTACTACCATTGATGATTCTGATCTTATACTCAAACCAGATCCAAACTCTTATGCTGTTATACCATGGATAACAGAAAAGAAAACTGCACGACTTATCTGTGATGTTTATTGGGGGGGTGGGAGAGGAAGATTAGAGAGAGATCCTAGAAGTATAGCACAAAAGGCAGAGAGTTATCTTAAGGCTCAAGGTTTTGATTATAGTGTATGGGGTCCTGAAGTAGAGTTTTTCGTTTTTGATAAAGTACATTGGGATGTATTAACGCCTTACAAGGGTCAATCATACTCAATTGAATCAATAGAGGCTCCGTGGAGTCAAGAAGGAACAGGATATCCAATGGGGCTTAAGGAAGGATACTATCCAAGCACTCCTTCTGATACTTTGACACCATTTCGTAATGAATGTGTGGATATGTTAAACGAGTCTTTTGGAATTTTATGCGATAATCACCATCATGAGGTTGCAACCGCTGGTCAGTGTGAGATTGACATAAAATATGATTTTCTAACAAATGCTGGAGATGCAACTCAAACCTACAAGTTTGTAGTACGAAACATAGCGCAAAAATTCGGTAAAGTTGCTACAATGATGCCAAAACCCATTGCCATGGATGCTGGTTCTGGAATGCATACCAACGTTAGTCTATGGAAAGATGAGAAAAATGCATTTTTTGATGAAAGTGATAAGGATGAGCTTAGTCAGGTTGGGAGATATTTTTGCGGCGGTATAATTAATCATGCAAAAGCGCTTTCAGCTATATCAAATCCTACTACCAATTCATATCACAGACTTATACCAGGTTATGAGGCTCCTACTTACATAGCGTGGAGTGCAAGTAATAGATCTGCAATAGTTAGAATGCCTCAACACTTCAAGGGCACAAAATACTCATATCTAAAGAGACTAGAGTTTAGAGCCCCAGATCCTTCAGCAAATCCTTATCTTGTTTTCTCAGCAGTTTTAGCTGCAGGTCTTGATGGGATTAAGAAAAAGTTAGATCCTGGTGATCAAGTTCATGAAGATATTTACAAGATGACAAAAGCGGAACGAAAGAAAAGAGGAATAGCTGTCCTTCCATCTAGTTTAGGAGAAGCACTTGATGAACTTGAGAGTGACAGAAAGTTCCTTAGTCCAATTTTTAGTAACGACGTTACAGATAAAATAATTGAGTTAGAAAGAAAAGATCAGCGGGAGATTTCATTAAGGCCACACCCTCACGAGTTTTATCTTTATTTTGATGTGTAGACTTTAGAAAGTGATCAGTGGTTTTCCCATTATATCATAAATGAAAATTAGGGATATTGTAATTAACGCAAAGCCGCTTCCAAGATAGATCATTCTTAGTTTTTCTGATGTAGCAGCTTTGTAAACTAAAATTGCACCTCCAAGCCCCACAAACAGAACTATCACTCCAATTATTACAAGATCAAAACTATGACCGGTAATAAGTGGGCTAAAAAATCCTGCTAGCAGTGCAAAGAAAACAGTTATGTAAACATATTTTATGCCGCTAAGAATTTTTGAACTTTTCTCAGTTGTTAGTCTTTGTTTGGGAATGTTTTTTTCACTGTCACCAGTTGAAGGTTTTGTAGTTTCTTCTTTTTTAGAATCTGTTTGTTTGGTTTTTTTATAAAAAAAATTTTTCTTTTTAGCCAATGTCTACATATCCATGCCGCCCATGTCTGGCATGCCACCCATACCACCCATGCCGCCCATTCCCATACCTGGCATACCACCAGGGGGCATACCGCCTTCACCACCATGTGGTGGACCAGCAGTTTTGGAAGTAGCTATTACATCATCAATTCTTAGTATCATGCAGGCTGCCTCAGTGGCTGCAGAGATAATTTGTTGCTTAACAGCCAAAGGCTCGATTATATCGCTTGATTTCATGTTTGCAACTTTTGCTTTCATGACATCAACTCCTATCCATTTTTCACCCTTTAGTTGTTTTGAGCGAAGGTTTGTAAGCGTATCAATTGGATCCATTCCCGCATTTTCAGCTAGTGTAAGTGGAATGGACTCTAGTGCCTCTGCAAACTTTTCAGCTGCTAGCTGTTCACGTCCTTCTAAAGTCTTTGACCACGTCCTTAATTTTGTTGCAGTATAGGTCTCAGGTGCACCGCCCCCTGCAACTATAGAAGGCATCTCCATTACGTCTTTTACAACCATTATAGAATCATGAACTGATCTTTCTACTTCATCAACAACTCTTTGTGAGCCACCTCGTAGTAAGAGTGAGACTGATTTTGGATGTCTACACCCTTCAATGAAAACCCATCTGTCCTCTTCAATCTTTCTTTCCTCTACTAGTTGAGCTGTACCAAGATCTTTTTCAAATAGATCATCAAGGTTTGTTGTAATCCTAGCACCTGTTGCTTTTGCAAGTTTTGTCATGTCACTTTCTTTTACTCGTCTTACTGTTAGTATTCCTGCTTTTGCAAGATAGTGTTGTACCATGTCATCAACGCCCTTTTGACAGATAAGGACAGTAGCACCTGATGCAACAACCTTATCAACCATGGTTTTTAGCATTCTATTTTCTTCATCTAGAAATGTTTTCAATTGTTGAGGATTTGAGATGTTAATTTTAGCATCAGTTTCTGTTTTATTGATTTCAAGTGCGGTGTTTACAAGTGCAATTTTTGCCTCAGAAGCTTTTTTTGGCATTCCAGCATGAACTACTTCTTTATCAAGAACTATTCCTTCAATTATTAATGAGTCTTTAATCGATTTTCCTGCTTTCTTTTCTACTTTGATATCATCTTCATCAACATGGTATGTCTCGCCGTCTTTTTCAGCAACAGCTAGTACAGCTTGAACAACTATGTCAGCAAGATGGCTAGAATCCTTTCTAACAAGTTTTGTTTGCATTGCTGTTTTTGCAATTTTTTGTAAAAGTGTTTTATCGTTTGGAGAAACGGTATCAGCTATTTCTTGCAATAGTTGCTTTGCTTTTTTTGCAGCCTTTCTATATCCGTCTACAATGATTGTTGGGTGAACATCTTGGTTTATCAAAGATTCTGCGCTTTCTAATAACGCACCAGCAAGCACCACAACAGATGTTGTTCCATCACCAACTTCATTATCAGTTGTTTTAGAAATTTCGACTAGCATCTTTGCAGCTGGATGTTGAACATCAATTTCTTTTAAAATAGTAGCACCATCATTAGTAATTGTAACATCGCCTAAATCATCTACAAGCATTTTATCCATCCCACGCGGACCCAAACTGGTGCGAACGATTTCAGCAATAATTTTAGCAGCTGCAATGTTGTTTCTTTGAGCTTCGCGTCCCTTAGTTTCGGTTGCACCGTCTTTTAGTAAAATAACAGGCATGGTTCCTCTAACACTCATTAATCGACAAACGGCACTTTCCCTTTTTATATCTTCTTGACATTATGACGATCTTGAAAATTGTATCAAGCGGTGTTTTTAAATTGGGAAAACTGGTTCGCAAGGCATGGCAAGTTCTTACAAAAATTCTTACAAGAGAATTTTTTCAATGCTTAAAGAGCATAACAAGTGGTTTGAGAACTCCATTCCTCTAATAGCAAGTGAAAATGTTCCTAGTCCAGCAGTAAAAGAAGCAATACTTTCTGATTTTGGAAACCGTTACGCAGAAGGATGGCCTGGTGAACGTGTTTATGCTGGCTGCATATACATAGACAAAGTAGAGTTTGAATGCATGAAACTTGCAAAGACTCTATTCAAAGCAGAATTTGCAGATGTGCGGCCCATTTCTGGAGTTATTGCAAATCTTGCCGTATATTGTGGATTTACCAATCCAGGGGATGTAATGCTTGCACCATCAATTCCTGCTGGCGGGCATATTTCACATGGAAAAAAAGAACATTCAGGTACTGCGGGTTTAGTTCATGGTCTTGATATAGAATTCTATCCCTTTGATGCAGAAGAAATGGCAATAGATGTTGATAAGACAAAAAACAAAATTGAAGAACTAAAGAACTCAAACAGATTGCCTAAAATGGCAATGTTTGGAGGATCGTTGTTTCTTTTTCCTCATCCTGTAAAAGAACTTGCAGATTTTCTAAAAAGCTATAATATTCATATTAATTATGATGCTGCCCATGTAGCAGGTCTAATTGCGGGGGGACAGTTTCAAGATCCTTTACGAGAGGGAGCTGACACCATGACTATGAGCACCCACAAGACTCTATTTGGACCGCAAGGTGGTTTAGTATTAGGTTTTGAAAAACATGCTGACGTAATCAAAAAAGCTATATTTCCAGGTCTTACAAGTAGCCATCACATACATCACATGGCTGCAAAAGCAATAACATTTGCAGAAGCATTGGAATTTGGAAAAGATTATGCTAAACAGGTAATTAAAAATGCTAAAGCGTTAGCTGAGGCATTAAGTGATTTTGGTTTCAAAGTGCTTGGAGAGAAAAGAGGTTTTACAAAATCACATCAGATAGCTGTTAATGTTCTTGATTACTCTGATGGTGGAAAAGTAGAAGCAGATTTAGAAAAAGCAAACATTATTGTAAACAGACAGTTAATACCTGGAGATATCAAGGCAGGACGAAATTATTATCATCCTGGAGGAATCAGACTTGGTGTATCAGAGATAACAAGACTTGGAATGAAAGAAGCAGAAATGAGAGATGTTGCGTCTTTTATTAAACAGGTTGTGATTGAAAAAAGAGATCCCAAAAAGCTTGCGCCAGAGATAAAATTATTTAGAAAATCTTATCAAAAAGTTCATTATTGTTTTGATAAAAAACTTGGCGCTTATGAATATGTAAAACTTCGATGATATGGATTAGGCATAATCTGTAAGAAGAAGTTGATCGCCTTTATTTTTGCCAAAGACCAGATCAATTTCATCTGCTAATGTTTGGACTCTAGTTTTTAGATAAGGATTGGTTTCGTATTTTTCGGTCAACCGTTTAGCTAGTTTTAGATATTTTTCAACTGATGCTCTTGTAATTGTTTGAATAAGGTTGTTGCCACAACTACATTTTTGTGTTAGTGGAATTCGTCTATAACTTCGGCCACATGCAGTACATCTAAAACTTTGTTGTCCATATGCTCTGAGATTACCCATAATATCGGGTAGCAGGTGAGTTGTAATCACATGTGAAACAATCTCATTTGTGTCTACAGCGTTGATGAGATCAGCATTTCGAATTTGCATGTCAAGTTTTTCAATCATAGAACCAAGTGTTGAATATGCACTTCTAGATTTAGTTGTAGTAATGGTAGATGTTGGGTGCGTATAATGATAGCCATAAAACTCCTCTTTTGTTTCAAGTCGCGACTTGAGTATCTCGATTGTAGTTATGCTTGTAGCTTTCTGATTTAATGTTGTTGATTCATAAAATGAGAGTGGAAATTTTTCTGTAACTTCAAAGTTATGAGCTTGTGGTTGTGATTCATGTGGTATAACTATTGGTTGTATGAGAAGTGGCGCATCCATAAGACCACCTATCCTGTCTGAGAGAAACTGGCGAGAGAAATTTAGTAAACTATCCATTAAAAGCATGATAGAGTCGGCGTCTCCATCAGCATCACGTCGTTTAGCTGAATGCCATATTGGAGTTGCAAAACAAACTTGTGTGTCGGTGAACCCAATAAGTCTTCCAACAATACCAACAGAGGTATGTGGTGCCAACCCAATTATTAGGTGGCCTAATAGATCGTCTATAGTTTTAACATTGTAAAATTCGGTTTTTCCGTAGAGTTTTGTTAGTTCTGTATCTATGTATTTACAGGCATTAACAAGATATTTTCCACATTCTATGGGAAGTACTACGTCCTGTATTTTTAGCTCAATTATTTGATCTGAATTATTTAGAGTATGACCATCTTTGTCATGAGTATAGCCTAGATTCTTTAGTTTTTCAACTGATGTTCCAATCCAAGATGGTTTAAAATGAGTAAGTGGGCAATTGGTTGCATCAAACCTCACAGTACCATCTTTGAAAACCGTCAGTCCATATTTTTGTCTAATAAGTCCTTTTTCAAGTGGTTCAGCAATCTTGTCTTGGCTGATTAGTTCTTTTACTCCCTTGAAAGGCTCTTGTGCACGAATTAGAGTTTTTTCTTGTGCTAAGAGTAATGATGTCTTTAATGGAAAGAGTTTGTAGGAATGTGATGGTGCTATTTTTTTGCATTTTTGACAAAAAGGTGAGGTAAGATTTTCTCTACATATTCGGCAAGTGTATACAACTGATGTTTTATTGCCACATCTTTTGCATGCTATGCTTATAGAAGGTTCATTGCATTTTTGACAAACACGGTTATGAATATTGGAATAGAAACTATCATGGTTTGAGGCTTTTAGCAAATCTCGTGTAGGACCGCCTTTATCACCTACTGGAAAAAGTACGTGTACTGGGGGCTTCATTTGTCGTAAGGCTGCCTTTTCTGGTCTTCCAATTCTGACTCCTACAGATGTTGAAAATTTATTACGAATTATAATTCCTGAAGAATCTGATATTAGTTTAGGTATGGTAAGTGAGTTGTCTAGTTTGATTGGGTTTCTGAAAAGTAAGTTAAAGAAAACTTTGGCTTCAGTATTTTTTAGTGTAATAGTATCGTCTAAAACTTCGTGTGGTGTTCCAAGTTTTTCTAGAATAGGCTTACAGAGTTTTGGGTAGTAAATAACATCATTTTGAATATCAAGTGGATGTAAAATGGTCTTAAATTCATCTATAGTGATTTGATCCCAATAATATAGATAATGTGGATGTAGTGGAATTTGAAAATCTAATGAAACTGTTATTGCCTCATCTAAAGTGGGGGTTTCATTTAGAAATCTAGATAGATGTGTATTTTTGTCATCTGGCTCATATTTTGAAATTTTTTCACGTAGTTGTTCTGCCCATATTTCTTCTACATAACCTGTTGGTACAAGTTGGGCATTATTTTCTAAGAAATCTCCAAATGAGATGAGAATGTCTCCTAAATGAAGGATTTTTTCAATTTCGTTTTTTATTTTGATTGCGTGTTTGGTATCATTAATTTTAATTACGTTGCCATTTTTGAGTCTGACTATTGGTGTTTCTATCGAATCAACAAATGCTACAGTCGCACCTTTGCCAGGTATATCAAGTTTAACTTGAGTTCCAGCTGTTATGGTATGATCTAGAATCTCTGCTATTACAGGATGAATTCCAACACATGCAAATCCTGTGTTACATGCTCTACCATATCGAAGTCTAAATCCCCCAAGTTTTTTTGGTAATGATAAAACGGATCTACCAACAATTACCTCTTCCATTCTCTTAGCTGCAGAGTCTTCTTTGTCTCCTGTCTGAATAGCACCTTTTAGTTCGCTTAACCACTCCCATCCATCTAGATCATATTGTTGAATCCTTTGCAAGAGTTTTTTGGATCTACCTATAAGACCGTCATTTAGAACACGTAAGGCACCACCCCTTACTCTATCAGTTTTAATACGCTTCATGTTTTTGTGATTAACTACTTCAAATGGATCGGTATCAACACCGTCAAGTTCTACAGGCAGGTTTGAGATAGTTGTTACTACATCTTCGTCAAGAACATGAAATTGAAAGCTTCCTTGAGCCTCTCTTTCATACACTCTTAGTTCCTCAATAAAACGACCTGTTTCATCATCAAAGGAATTTGCTTGGTATTTACCAAGGCCTACTGCCTTTCTTACATGATCAGCTATTAACATTGTTACTGCTGACTCTGTGCCTCCCGCTGATCTCATTGGTCCTGCAATAGACACTGATAGGTATTCAGAACCGTCTTTGTTTTGTTTGATTTTGACCTTGCTTATTCCTTGTAATGGTGCAATAGTTACTCCTTCTGTTACTACTGCAAGACCCACTCTAACTGCAAGATCAAGTCTTTCTTCAAGCGAGGTATTAGGAGGTAAATGCTTCCCCAATGCAATGTTTTTTGATATGATTAGAGCGGATAACTCCTTACCGTTTGTTTTTAAGAGTTGCCTTAGGTTGTCAGATATATCTATGTCATGCATTTTTGCTACACGATCAGCCAGATCAAATGCAATTTTTGGCTCTACTATTCCTGATGAATCCACTAATGTTGATTTGGCGCTTGCGGCTTTTTCAAAAATAGTATAGGCTTCTTTTGAGATGTTGGTATAATAATCAAAATAGTGATCTGGCATTAAAATTTCTTTTATGCGAGATATTGCATGGTTTTCAGACATTTGTTATTTCTTTATGTTTTGAATGGATTTTGAGATCTCTGCAAGTTTTTGTAGGCTGCCTTTTTTCTCAAGTAGAGTACCAATTACCAAAACATCTGCTCCTGCGTTTACAAGTGTTTTAGCAGTTTTTGAATCTTTGATGCCGCCCCCAACAATAAGAATGCCATCAAAAACCTTACGAACTTCCTTTACCATTTCTGGTTTTACGTTTGAAGTCGCGCCTGAGCCAGCTTCAAGATATACAAACCTCATCCCAAAAAACTGGGCTGCTAGAGAGTAGGCTGCAGCAATTTTTGGTTTATCAAAAGGAATTCCCCTAGCGGCACCTACAAACCATGCAGAGGTTCCTTCTCCAATCACCAAATATGCTGTTGGAAGTGGCTCTAGACCAAATTTTTTAACACTTGGTGCGCCAAGTGCCTGTGCTTGAGAAATAAAATATGGATTTTCAGAATTCATTAATGAACTAAATAAAATTGCATCAGCGTGTGGAACGATACCTGTAATATTTCCAGGGAATAGAATTATTGGAATTTTAATTGTTTTTTTTAGATTTTTTACAAGTTCTGCCATCTCAATCTGATCTGTTGCAGAAGAGCCCCCTACCAGTATGGCTGACGCACCTAGTTTTTCTACCTCCTTTGCAAGCTTTACTGCTAAAGTTACATTAGAGATCTCAGAATCGATTAAAACAAAGAGTAATGCTGACTTCTTTACTAGTTGTGATTTTAGGTTTGTTTCAACACGGCCTGCCATAACTGAGGTTTTCTCGTGACGCTTTAAAGTTTAATTGGAATAAGGTATACAGAATTGTATAGCTATGGAAGAATCTGAATTTTATAGATTTAACAATATTATTAGAGAGATTATTAAAAAATCATTATTTACAGAACGACAAATTGAAATAATTTTAAAACATAAAAATTTGATAGAAACTAAACTTAGCATCTCAAAAGGCGCATATTATAGACAGGTAAGTCAGTCTAGAGAAAAATTGTTAAGGTTTTATTATTCAATCATCCTCCTTCGTGGTTTAGGCATAGTATTGCCTGATGATATTGATATGATGTCTCAGCTTTCTGAGCAGGTTTCTGTGATAAAAGATGGTGATGTTTTTCCCGAACGAGAGTTAGAAATCATTGGTGTGATAGATAAGATGATCAAACAGTTAAGTAAGATGTGATTTTTGTTCCAATGTATAGGGTAAGATGAAGTTTACTGTGATTATTTAATGATGTTTTCTTTCATGTAAAGTGTGAAATTATGTTGTTCTATTATGATAAATCACAAACAACAACAAATGTTTGTGATGTTAGTTGAGATTCCTGATCCTGAAGTAATATTGAGTATAGTTATTGCGTTTTTTGTTGGATTGTTTGCATTGTATTTATACACAAAAATTCATGGTTTGAAGATTAATTCATCTACGTCAAATTTAGAGCGTTTAGATTATTATGAAAGGCAGTTAATTGATATGAAAATACGTTTGGACGCATTAGATTTGTTGGATGTTGAACCATGGTCTGAGAGTAATAACCAAGATTCAAAGCCAATATTAGAGAATTCACCTAAGAAACAGGAATTAGTTAAGGGTGTTGTAGTTCAAGGTTTGAAAAAACAACGACTGCCTAACTTGAATTCTAATGATATGATAGATGTGATATTAGGATTAATCATGGATAAGCCAATGACATCACATGATATACAAATCACAATAGGCAGAACCAGAGAACATGTTTCTAGACTAATGAAAAAGCTTTATCAAGATGGTTTGGTGGAAAGAAATACCAAAACTAAACCATATACATACTCTATTACAGAGTCAGGTAAAACAAAAATTGGTTTATTAAAAAACAACTCCATAACAGCCTAAATTTATCAATAATCATATTAAAATCAAAAATCAATAAATTCTAAAATTATATATATTATAATTCTATAAATTAATGTATGGTAGATGAAAATGTTGAGTTGGTAAAAATAACATCTGGAGGCACCATCTCCATCCCAAAACAATTCAGGCGTTATTTAGAGATGCAGAAGGGAGATTATGTAAAGATGGTTATGGAAGGAGATCATTTATTGGTTAAAAAAGTGAATATTTCCTAAAGTTCTGGATGTTTTTGTGAAATTTTTATAATTTGATACGTCCATTCCCTTCCTGTTTTTAGACGTTCTATTCTTCCTTTTAAAGCAAACCTGGATAGGTATGTTGAGATTATGCTTAGTTTAATTGGTTCTTCATATTCGTCCTCATATTTTTCAAGTATCATAGATGATGTGAACTTGCCTATAGGGAAGTGTTTGTCTACTATATTCCAAATTTTCCCCCCCACTGAGTCTAATTGGGCTGCTTCCTGGCCTTCTATATTCATAAGATCCATCAGCTCAAATATCTTCAGTATTTTTTCTCTGGTTACGTTCCCTTCAATGTTAAAGTTGTACTTTGCTCCTTCATGGTCCTCTAAGTCTATTCGTATACGCTTCCTAGCCATTGTGATCAGTGACAGTAATACGTTAACAGTTGAACGGATCCGGTAAGATTTGTTAACAAACTGATTTGTTAACATTGACTGTGTAAGCCACGCCTAGTGGGTTTTTTTGTTTTAACAAATTTGTATTTTTATATACCCAAAATTAATGATTTTTCATGCCTGGAGTGGAAATAATGGGGTCAAACCTTTGATATTAACAATGTTAACATTCATTTTAACGCCTGGAGTGGAAATAATGGGGTCAAAATTCATTGTTTTACCATTATCTTAACAAGAAGTTAACAATCAGTTATCGTTTCTACCCACACACCTATATTTCCACTCTTTTTCTTTTAAAATTTTTTAAAAAGGAAAAATCTAACTAAATATATTTAGTTCTAAACTAAATTACAATTAGTTTTCTATCCTAAACATATTACATGTAGGATTTGTTATATTGAGTAGAAACAAAGGTGTGTGTATTTATGGAAACAGATCCAGTTGATAAATTATTAGACGCTGTAGAGTCTGGCAAATCATTAATTACTAATAGAGAAATCTTACACTTTACATACATACCAGATGCAATTCCACACAGAAATACCGAACAAGAACAAATCACCCAAACACTAATACCAATTTTGAAACACTCTCGTCCATCAAACCTTTTAGTATATGGTAAACCAGGTACTGGAAAAACACTTGTAGTAAAGAAGATCTTATTACAAATTCAAAAAAGAGTTGAAAAAACCAACTTTCCAATTAAATTAGTATATGCTAACTCAAAAGAAGAAACTACACTTTATGGCCTTTTAGTAAGCTTTGGGAGAGAACTAGGACTAGGAGAAAAAGAACTACCATCCACCGGCTTAGCAATAAGCGAAGTCTTCAAAAGACTACTAAAAACCATAGAGGAAAATCACTATAATGTAGTTTTTGTAATTGATGAAATTGATCATTTAGTTCACCTAGTATCTAAAACTGGAAATGATGTGCTCTACCAACTTACACGAGCCAATGAGAGATTAAAAAAAGCAACTCTGACTTTAGTAGGCATATCAAACGATTTGACCTTTAAAGAACGCCTAGATCCAAGAGTTATTAGTAGTCTTGGTGAAGAAGAAATTGTATTTACAAACTATACTGTTGAACAACTAAAAAAAATATTAGAAGATAGAATCCAACTAGCATTCATAAAAGACGCAGTCGAGGAGTCATCACTTAATCTATGTGCAGCAATGGCAGGAAGAGAACACGGTGATGCAAGAAGGGCAATTGATCTTTTACGTGTAGCAGGAGAAATAGCTGAAAGAGAACAATCAAACATAGTAAAAGAGGAACATGTTAGAAAAGCCTCACAAAAAATAGAAGAAGACAAAGAGACTACAGCTCTACGATCTTATCCACTACACGAAAAACTGCTAATTATTGCAGTAATGAAGGCTTCAGGCTTTTCAACAGGTGAGATCTACACTGCATACAAATCCCTCTGCAAGGTAATTAGGCAAAAAGAACTAACACAAAGACGGATAACCCAAATGCTAAGCGATGTAGAGTTGTCTGGAATTATCACTGGTAGAATTATTCACCAAGGAATTCATGGAAGGACTAAAAAATACAAACTAACCATATCGCCTGAAATGGTAAAAAACACATTCAAAGATGAATTGACGTTTGAAGATATTTTATAATGACTAACTTTCAGTTTTGAAATCTTTTCTATATACTTTGAAATTTTTTAAATTTACAATAATAGCTATTCCGGGGGTAGGTGTTATACCAACACTCGCTTGGAATGGAGTTTGATACTGCCATGCACCAGAATTTATCAATAAAACCCCTTTATACAAATCGAGTCCCACAACATGAACATGTCCTACATGAAAAACATCGGGAACTTCATCAACTAACATCATGTCTTCTACTTCGGGTGCTAGGGGAGTTTGGCTACCATAAATGGGACTAAGATGTCGTGCTTGTAATAGATGACGCATTACCTTAGTAGGATTATCAAAACTCAATCCTGGAGTGGTCCTTACAATATCATCAATACTTTGTCCATGAAACATCAAAATTTTAACTCCATTTAGTGATATTAAGGCGGGATTTCCAACCATGAAAAAATTTTCACGATTCCATAAATCTAGATTATATTTTTTTGGAATGGCAGGTTGGGGTAATGCTCTTCTTCCAGGATCATGGTTGCCAGGTATGATAAACACCTTGACATGTTTTGGAATCTTTTCCAAAATCTCTACTGCCTTTTTTAACTGCTCATCCACATTTGTAAAAACTAACTCCTTTTCCTGATTTGGGTATATTCCAATACCATCAACCAGATCTCCTGCTACTAACACAAATCGAATTTTACGTGCAATGGGATCAGGTGAAGTAAGCCATAAAACAAATTTTTCCAATTCTTTTTCCATAAAATATTTACTTCCTACATGTAGGTCTGATAGGAAAACAGCGTAGGTTTCTGTTTTAGAGTAGTTTGGAGTATGATCCGGTATGTTAGGAACTATAATATCTTTAACAATAAAACCTCCATTCTTCCCAAATGAGATTCGTTCCATCACAAACTGGTCTATTAGAAGGCCGTTTGCAATATCTTGCAAATCTTTATCAAAAACAATACCTTCTAGACTCCCAGTAGGATCATCTATAACTAATTTAGTAACACTTCTTTCTGAATTCCGTTCAACTAAAAGTCCACAAACAAAAATATCATTATTGTCTGACTTTGAAGCAATTACAGATGAAATTGGTTTTAACAACTTGGCTTCTGGACGATTAGAAACCATTTTTTTTAATTTTGAAAAACGGTTTGAGAAAAGTGCACCAAATCCTATTATCCCTTCTGAAGAGGTAATCTTTAGGGTAGGATCTGATAAAATTTCATGCTCAGAAAGTAATTCCTCTTCCTCTTTAAGACCTAAAAAAACTTCCAAATCTTCTTGACTTATATGAAATACTTTTTGTTTTGTTTTTTCACGAACAATATCTCTAATGACTTTTTCTAAATCTCTAATCTCTACTTTTTCGAGAATTTCAAACGCATTGGGGTGAATTTGAAATCCTTTATTTAAAGCGTAATTTAGTGCAAAAACAACATCTTTTTTCATCATCAACAGATAAAATGTGTTTTAATTAAATTTGCTCAATACTAACCCTCAAATATCATTTTATAAACAAAAACATATGTCTGATAAAAAAAGAATAATTACATTTTTTATTTTTGTTGGATTGTTTTCTATTTTCTTTGCAGTGGGTGCGGAAACAACTGTTTCTGAGGAAGAAGCTAAACTATTTCTTGAGCAATTTGAGGCCCTAGTTGAAAATATTGATTCTGTTGGAATATTTTTGCATAATCTTGCAATAGCACTACCAATGTTTATTCCTGGATTTGGAATTGTTTGGGGATTTTTTGCATCATGGCAGACAGGTGTTGCTTTTGCTGCGTTTAAAACAATAAATCCAACACTAATCAAAATTCCATCATTATCAGTACTTTATCTAACCCCATTTGGTTTGATGGAGCTTGCAGCATATTCAATAGCGATGTCACGAAGTTTGTTTTTGGTACAAAAACTTATTAAAAAAATTCCAATAAAACTAGACAGTAAAATTACAGGCATTGAAGTAGGTATAGTTGTAGCATTATTGCTAGCTGGTGGTCTTATTGAGGCATATATGATTGAATTATTTGAAAAAGGTGCACTACAAGTACCAAAGATCTAAGTTTGTTTAGATATAATACATGATTAATCTAAAATAATTTAGTAGTAAATTATAAACTAAATAACCTCAAACTAACCTAATGCGGTTATTCAAAATTTTAGTATTTATGATTTTGGGAGTAACAATCAGTTTATTGACACAAGAAGCACAGGCACAAATTGTTTCAAGTAATGCATTTTCATTAGAAGGTGCCGGATTTGCTGTCACAGAAAATTCACTCAAAACATCTCAACTTGATCTATTTCTATCTACAACTACAAAAACAACAAGAGATACAAATTTTGTTGTTGACGATGGTATAATTACCATAAATAACGAAGATTTTATTGCAACTGATCTGAGTGGAACTATTTTAAGAGATGGGCGTTTCATTAGATTGCAGGGAACCGCAGAAAACCCATCAGGTAGTGAAATTTCACTTCAATTTTTTGGTAGATTAATAGAGAAATCCACTGAAGGTTCTGTTTATGGTTTTACAGGAAGTTTAACACAAGATGGTAGTCCTTCTAAAATAATTTACACAACAAAAATTTCAGTATTTGAAAAAATAACAAAACCCACATCAACTCCTACACAACCTAAAGATATTGTTGTTCGTATATTGAAAGGATCTTCAGATCCAAGTAGCATTACTTATACTGATAAGGCCGGCCAAGCCTTTTCTCTATTTAATTACTATTCACATGATAGGATTATAATCAAACCAGGTACTACGATTACTTTTGTAAATGATGACAGTGCTGCACATAGTGTGACTAGTGGATCCGGATTAGGACAAACTAGTAGATACACATCAGCAGTAGCTTCTGGTAAACAATTTGCGTGTGAAGGCGACACATCAAAAATTAGAGATTCAGGAAATAGCTATATCCAACAAAACTGTATTTTTGTAATTGATGGAAGAGTAAAAAGCGGTCCTATACAACCAGGAGGACAATGGAGTGTAACAATAAATGAAATGGGATTTTACAGACTAGTAGACATTGATTATCCATGGATGAATATAGTGATTTACGCATTTCCCCAATCTAGCTCAGTTACTGTTGGAAATCCTGATCCAGACGATGCTAGGCAAAACTAGCATATGATTCCAAATTGGTTTGATTAAAAACCATAACAGTTAGATCAGAAAACACCTTTCCTTCTAATTCACTTACCATACCCACAAACGCTGACTCATTTGAATTTGTTAATGATTCAAAAACATGAACTTTAATTTTTGATGTATCAAAACCATTTTTTTTTAGATAAACTGCGATTTCTGACGGCATAAAATTTTTCTCTGGGTTTTTTGGCCAAGGTCTTGGCACAAGAATAACACTTGATCCATCCAAGAGCGCTTTTTGCAGTTCAAATTTTTTCTCTTCAATAGATGTTGTTACATGCATTGTGATTACTTTTGCCTTATCTAGAGGAACTCTGGCTTTTGCAGCTGCTACTTGAATGGAGCTAATACCAGGAATAACACATACTTCACCAAAAATCTCGATTAGTCTATCAACAACTTCAGATTCTGAAAAATTTACATCACCAGTAAATGGTACTATCAACGTTTTATTGCCTAATTTAGTTTTAATTTTTTGATAAACCTCTTCCTGTGAATGCATTGTTATTTCATAAACCTCTTTATCTGAAAGAAACTCTTCAATTGTTTTTAGAGTGTATTTGTATCCAACAACAATATCAGAGTTTTGAATTATTTTCCTAACAATATCTGTAACATAATCTTGAGATCCAGGACCTACACCAACTGCATAAACGGTTCCCATTTTACTTCGTGATCTTTTGTCTTTCTTTAACATATTGAACAAAGGGGGACCAATCGACTTTCATGAATTTAGTAGGGTCTTTTGCAGGATACTTGACCCAGTCTAAAACAATAGAAAACTGATATTTTTTTCGTTCGCCATTTTCATTTAGTTCAACATTTAGTACACTTCCCCATGATTTTTCCTCACTATCTATACTCCAAATGTTATCAAAATCTACCTCTAAATTTTTTTTATTTTCTAAATCC
>Ga0209002_10000251_pt1 | contig 41326 bp, 40 predicted proteins | sample Rifsed16ft2_FD_184010 | JGI IMG/M metagenome (GOLD analysis project Ga0209002, IMG submission 184010) | Soil microbial communities from Rifle, Colorado, USA - sediment 16ft 2 (version 2) | ecosystem: Environmental > Terrestrial > Deep subsurface > Rock core/Sediment | place: Rifle, Colorado...
GGCTTCCCGGCCGGCGATCGCGCCCAGTTCCATCGCCGTGAAATCTTTGAGCGCGCCCAGATACCGGCCCATCGGGGTGCGCGCGCCAGCCACGATCACGACATCACGGATTTCCATTTTCTTTTCCACTTGTCCTCGAACAGTGGACTAAGAAAGCTGTCCTTTCGAGATTCGAAAAACAAAAATTGCCAAGTAAGGGGCTTCGTTTTTCGCGTTTCGAGTTCAAAGTTCAATGGTACAGTTTCCGCCGCGGCGGTGTGCTTCCTCCAGCGAAAACTCAACCCGGTTGATCAGGTCGGTGACGGCGTCTTCCACCTCGTAGTCGGGCCGCACGGCCGCCTCGCAGATCGCCGCGCTCAGCGAAACCGGCTTGGCGTCAGCCGTCAGCTTGAGGTTGCCGGTCACCCGGCCGAGCTTGGCGTAGAACCCTTTGGCGTTGGCGGCAGTCGTGTCCGGCAAGACGAGCGCGATCGACCACGCGCCATAGCGGATGGCGATGTCATTTTGGCGAACGTTGGCCAGCACGCCCTGGGCGAGCCGCTCCATCACCGTGTTCACCGCCATCTCCCCAAACTGATGGGCAATCTGTTGGCCGTGATCTACTTCCACCACCGCCACCGCCAGGGGGGTGCCTTGCACTTTCGCCCGGCCCATCTCCGACAGCAAACAATCCAAGTAAGAGCTGCGGCTGAGCAATCCCGTTCGTTCGTCGGAGACAGAGAGCGTCTTCATCAGCGATCGCAGCCGAGCATGGTTCACGGCGATCACCACCTGGTCGCCCAGCGTCTTGAGCATATAGATCTCGCTGGGCTTCCACCGGCGCGCCTCACCGGACTGCTCAATCAGCAAAACCCCGGCCGGAACCTGCTGCTCCTTGTCCACCAGCGTGACGGCCAGACCGGACTCGATGTCCAGATGGCGCAGCTCGGGCACCTGACCGGCTTCCAACGCCACCACGCCGGAAGCGTCCGGCGCCTGCTGCCCGACCAACGACAGCAACTTCAAGATGTCGCTCGCCGACCAAGCGGAGATTCCGGGAGCGCAAAATTCCGCGGCCATGGTGGGCGACCCGCCGGGGGCGCCAATCGCTCCCAGGCATCGGCTGACGCGCAAGTACTTTCCGATTTCATTGACGGCCGTGGCCACTACCCCTTTCGGGACGGCCTGGCGATAGATGGCGTGAGTGATTTCAGAAATTTTGGCCAGGTCGCTCACCGGCGTGGTCGGCTCTTCGGTGCGGACGGCTGGCTGGGTGATCTTGGGCCAGTAATCGGCCTGGGCAAAGAGGCTCCGGAGGCGCTCATTGCGTTCGCCTTGCTCAGGGTAGAGCTCGGCAATGCGGTCGAGTTTCTCGATCGCCTTCGCCCGCAAGGAATAGCGCAGAAAAATTTCCACCTGCACCATCATGTCTTCGAGCTGGTTGCGCTGGCGTTCACTTTCGATATCAAGCGCGACGGCTTCTGCCGCCCCTTCGCTCCCGGTGGCCGTCGCCGCTTGAGGCGCGCGGACAGTCGAAGCTTGATTGATCCGCTGGCGAATGACGCTCAACCGCCGCGGGTCGGCTTTCCCCTGCAACTCCTCGAGCCGCCCTGACTGGCCCCCTTCGTAAGCATCAATGTCCACCAACTGTTCGAGGACGTCGGTGGCCTGGTCGAATTTCCGTTCGGCGAAATAGACGTCAAAGAGCTGGCTCAGCACCTCAAACAGCCGCACTTCGCGGTTCAGTTCCTGGTAGAAGGTGGCGCAGTATTCGCCGAGCGAGCCGCTGGAGCGATTGTCTTGCCAGAGGCTGTGCAGCCGTTCCTCGAATTCGGCCAAGCGTCGCGCCTCGCTCAGCCGCTGCCGCAATCGGCCAAGAAGGGCCATCGCGGTGCCTGTTTGCTTCGCCTGGAAGTAGCGGCTGGTCAGTTCAAAGAGGCGATCAAAGCCGTTGGGTCGAAGACGATAGAGCCGCTCCAGGATGCGTTCCGCGTCACCCAGATGCCCCTCTTGCATAAGCGTTTCGCCGTAGGTGGACAAGAACCCCGGGTCGTCGATGCAGGAAGGTTCGAGCGGCCGTAGGAGGTGCACCGCTTGCTGCGACTGTGACTTGGCCAGGTAGGTTTCGGCCAAAGCCAGTGACGTCGTCCGATCCCCCGGCACAAGCTCGTTCGCGTGCTCGAGCCACTCGCGTGCTTTGCGGGTGTCGCCTTCGGCAAGGGCGAGCTGTCCGGCGCGACGCCAGGCGCGCGCCGCGCAATCCTGGCGGCCAATCTTCTCGCCCAGCTCGCCCACCCGCAACTGAAGTTCCAGCCGATCCGGTTGCAGCGCTGCCATTCGTTCCCAGCACTCGAGCGCCGCTTCGCCCCGCCCGCTGCGTTGGAAGGCGTCGGCCGCAGCCGCATAGTGTTCGGGAGCTTCCGGCTTGCCTTGCTTTTCCATCATGATGGCGAGCAACCGCCGTCGCTCAGGAGGTTGGGGCGCGAAGCGCAGATATTTGGAATAGAGCATCACCGCTTTGGCGGCGTCCTCGGTTGCCGTATAGCGGTCAAAGAGCAAACCCCAGTGCTCGCCTGCTCGCCCAGCATCATTCAGGCGCGTGTAGAGTTCAGCCAGCGTGCGGAGGATTTCCACGTTGCCGGAATCGAGTTGCAAGGCGGCGCGGTAGGCTTCGATGGCGTCCTCTACCCGATTCCGGGAAAGGAATTTCTTGGCGCGTTCCAGGTGCTTTTCCAGTTCTTCCGGCATTGCTCGGGAATTCCTGCTGGGGACCGTCTCCTCCCCCGCCGGGCGAGAAGATCAAGGACCGGGCAAACGCAAACTTTATACCCCAAGCCTTCCCTTTTGCAAAGCGATTCGGCCATCGAGATGCCTCCATGTAGGGGCAGGCCTTCAGGCCGCCTCAAAATCGGGCAAGCTGGGCTCCCCGCCTGCTGATACCGCTTCCGCCAGCGATACCCGGTGGGCCGCGCAATCCCGAACTCCCGGCACAGCCCGGCCATCGCTTCCTTCCCGCTCACCGCCCGCACCACAAACGGCACCCGTTGCTGGCTCACATCCGTCCTCTTCCATGGCATGTCTTCGCTCTCCTCGACCGAAGACTCTAACTGCCAGGTGTAACGGATGTCCTGATACCATACATCTTTAGACCGCCCCAAATCGGGGCAAGCTGAAGCTTGCCCCTACAGAACTACTACAGAACTACTACAGAACGGATCGACCCTGCCGGGTGCAAATCCTCCATGCTTGTGGCAAAATCGTTGGCTTTGGGCTCATCGCCGAGACGCCCTGAGAGCCCTTGCCTGAAGAAAAGATGGAACCAGGTTTCATTCGAAACTTTTCGATCATCGCGCACATTGACCATGGAAAATCGACTCTGGCCGATCGGCTACTGGAATCGACCGGGGCACTCACGGCCCGGGAAATGTCCGACCAGGTCCTTGACTCGATGGACCTGGAGCGCGAGCGAGGCATCACCATCAAAGCCCACTCGGTCCGGCTCCATTACCGGGCACGGGACGGGCAGACCTACCAGCTCAACTTGATTGACACGCCGGGTCATGTGGACTTTTCCTACGAGGTTTCCCGCAGCCTGGCGGCTTGCGAGGGCGCGCTGCTGGTGGTAGATGCTTCCCAGGGGGTGGAGGCGCAAACCGTCGCCAACACCCTTCTGGCCGCCAAGAACAACCTCGAAATCATCCCGGTGATCAACAAGATTGACCTGCCGGCAGCGCAGCCCGAGGAAGTCCGCCGGCAGATTGAGAGCATCCTGGCACTCGATTCGAGCAACGCTCTTCTCATCAGCGCCAAGCACGGGAAAGGGACCGACGATGTTCTGGAGGCGATTGTCGCCCGCGTCCCGCCGCCGCGCGGTAACCCGGCAGGCCCTCTGCGAGCGCTGATTTTTGATTCCTGGTTCGACCCCTACCGCGGCGCGATTGTCCTGGTGCGGGTGGTGGACGGCACGCTCCGCAAGGGAATGAAGATCCGGCTGTGGTCCAACGGGGAAGTTTACGAGGTGGAACGCCTTGGGGTGCTGACGCCCAAGCCGGTGGAGGTCGAGCAACTCTCGACGGGCGAGGTCGGCTTTGTCGTCGCCAACATCAAGCGGCTGGCCGACACGAAAATCGGCGACACGATCACGGCCGATGACGAACCCGCCTCGGCTCCCCTGCCCGGATTCGAGCAAATCAAACCGATGGTTTTTGCCGGCCTCTACCCCGTAAGCGCGGATGACTATGCCCCGCTGCGGGACGCTCTCGATAAACTCCGGCTCAATGACTCGGCCTTTTCTTACGAAGCGGAAAGTTCGGCGGCGCTGGGCTTTGGCTTCCGCTGCGGGTTTCTCGGCCTGCTCCACATGGAGATCGTGCAGGAGCGGCTGGAGCGCGAATTCGGCTTGAACCTGATCACGACAGCGCCCAGCGTCCGCTATCGCATCACCCGCACGAGCGGCGAGGTGGCCGAGGTGGACAATCCCACCCGCTTCCCTCCCCCGCATGAAATCGAAAAGATCGAAGAGCCGGTCATCACCGCCATGATGATCGCGCCCGGAGAAGCAGTGGGCAGCCTGTTCAAGCTCTGTGAGGAGAAGCGCGGCATACGAAAGAATTTCGAATATCTTTCGCCGCAGCGCGTCATGCTGACCTACGATTTGCCGCTCAATGAAATCGTGCTCGATTTCTATGACCGCCTGAAGTCCCTTTCGCGGGGTTACGCATCGCTCGACTATGAATGGGCCGGCTACTGGGCATCGGACCTGGTCAAGCTCGACATCCTGGTGGCGGGCGAAGCGGTGGACGCGCTCTCGATGGTCTGCCACCGCGAGCAGGCCTACGAGCGCGGCCGCGAGGTGGCTGGGCGCTTGCGCAAGCTCATCCCCCGGCACATGTTTGAAGTTCCCATCCAGGCGGTCATCGGCAGCCGCGTCATCGCCCGCGAAAGCATCCCGGCCATGCGCAAAAACGTGCTGGCCAAGTGCTACGGCGGCGACATCACCCGCAAACGCAAGCTCCTCGAAAAACAAAAAGAAGGCAAAAAGCGCATGAAGCGGGTCGGTCGGGTGGACATTCCCCAGGAAGCTTTCCTCGCTGTGCTTAAGGTTGGCGGCCCCGCCGAGTAGCTCCTGCCGCACTCGAGGCGATTGGTCTAGCAAATTCCGGCTCTGCTTGTCGGAACTGCATCGGACAGAGTAGAATCGGGACATATAGAGGGGAAGGCCAAGATGCCGAGGGCGTTGAAGTTTGTGACCAACGAAAAGGGCGAGAAAGTCAGCGTGATCCTCGACGTGGACGATTACAAGAAGATGCTTGAGGATCTAGAAGAGCTGGAAGCAATTCGGGCCTACGATACTGCCAAGGCCTCAGGCGAGCCTGCGATTCCCTTCCGACAAGCTACCGACGAGATTGAACGCTCCCGCAAGTGACATACTCCGTCTTCATCTTACGGCGGGCGCAAAAAGAACTTGCCGCTCTTTCCTTGGATGACTACCAAAGGGTCAAGGCTGCGATCTTGGCGCTTGAAACTGAGGCTCGACCAGGCGGTTGTCGAAAGCTCGTCGGGCGGGAGGGCTGGCGGATTCGGGTCGGGGACTACCGCGTAATATACGAAATTGATGACGCCGCCAAGACAGTTCTTATCCTACACATTGGACACAGGCGCGACGTATATCGTTAGAGCTTTTGTTGTGTGCGTCCTAAAGCTCCGAATTCTTCTATTTTCTTTGTGCGGCCCCTGCGTCCTTTGCGTTCTCTGTGGTTCAAAAGGATTTCACCACAGAGGACACAGAGCGCCATAGAGAAAAAGCGTTCGCAACCATCGAGGGTTTCTCTGCTTCCCTGCTTCCCTGTCTCTTTATCCTTCTCGCCGGTCGGGCATTTTGCCCAAACGGCGGAGGATGGCAATTTGGCCTTTGTGGTGGGCCTCGTGTTCAACGAGGTGGTGCAGAATCCAGCGGACCGAAAACGTGTAGCTCTTTCCTTGAAATTCTTCCTGATAGACGCGCCCAAGGTCGGCCGCCTTGATTGCCGCAATCGCTTGGCGTGTTTTTTCCCGCATGGTGTCCAGCTTGCTGAAAAAATAGGATAGGTCTTTGCCGTCGGGCGATTTTAGCTTGGGGTAGTCCTCCATCCCGTACTCGGCCCACTCTTCCCGGCTGAGTTTCTCCCCACCAAGCCGTTCCCGAATCCAGAAAGTTTCCGTGCCGGCAATGTGCAGGAGCAACGTGCCAATCGAATTGCCACCCTCGTAGGGTTGCCAGGAAAGCTGCTGGGGCGTCAGGTCGCGGACGTATTCTTTGACCGTGCGGCGTACTTCTTCCATCTGGGCAAGGTACTCGGCTACGATCGGTTCCAGCCCCTTGGCCGGAATCATGAGATATTCTTCTGTTGCCATGTTGTCCTCCCGCGCGAGCCCCGATTGGTCAGGGCGGGGATGGTGGCTACCGGTTATTCTTTGCGTTCGACACGGGCGCCTAATTTACCCCGAGCGAGCCGAACGGAAATTTCCGATCCCAGCGTCACGTCGGCGGACGCGCGCACGACGTTGCCGGTAGCATCGTAGCAGACAGCATAGCCGCGTTCGAGGATGCGCAGCGGGTTCCGCTCGTCAAGAGCCATTTGCGCCGTTTCCAGCTCCCGCCGCACGCGCAACAGTCGGACCTCTGTGAAGCGAATGACATCGTTGCGCCGCCGCTCCAGCCGCAGGTGAAGCCGTTCCAGCCAGCCGCGCCAGTCAAAGGCGGCGAGCCGCGCCCCGGCTACCTCCAGGCGCTGTCGTTCATCGCGCACGCGTTCCACCAGGGAAGCGCTGAGCCGCGCCAACAGATCATCGAACCGCTGGCTTGAATCGCGGACGAAGGTTTCGAGCAGGCGAAATCCCCGGTGGGTGGCCAGGGCCTGGACTTGCTGGCGCCACTCGAGCAAGCGATGGCGCGTCGCCGCCAGCAGGCTTTTCTCAAGGCCGGCGATTTCCGCCCGAAGTTGTTCCTTGCTTTCCACCACCAGCTCAGCGGCCGCCGACGGCGTCGGTGCGCGCACGTCGGCGACAAAGTCGGCAATCGTAAAGTCGGTCTCGTGGCCAACCGCCGCAATGACCGGAATCTTTGAGGCGTAGATGGCCCGGGCAACTTTCTCCTCGTTGAACGACCAGAGGTCTTCGATCGAGCCGCCGCCGCGGGCGAGGATGATGACGTCCACCTCGCGGCTGCGGTTGAAATACCCGAGCGCTCCCGCGATCTCGCCGGCTGACCCCTCGCCTTGCACGCTCACCGGGTAGAGCAGCAGCGGCATGTTCGAAAAACGTCGCTCCAGGATTTGAATCATGTCCTGAATAACCGCGCCGCGCGGCGAAGTGATCAGGCCGATTCTCCGCGGCAGCCTGGGCAGCGGCTTCTTGCGCGCCGGGTCAAACAGCCCTTCTTCGGCAAGCTGTGCCTTGAGCTGTTCAAAAGCCAACTGCAGCGCGCCATAACCGACGGGCTCGAGATATTCGACGTAGAGCTGATACTCGCCGCGCGCCTCGTAGATGCTCACCTGCCCGCGGGCGGTGACTTGCAAGCCGTCTTCGGGCCGAAAACGCAGATAGCGGACATTGTTTTTGAAGCAGACGCACTTGATTTGCGCGCGCTCGTCTTTCAGGCTGAAGTAATAGTGACCCGACGGCGCCGCCCGAAAATTGGAAATCTCGCCTTCGACCCAGATGTCCTGGAACTCCGATTCGAGGAGATCTCGAATGCGAGCATTCAGCTCGCTCACGGAATAGATTTTCCGCGAGGGTGCCAGGTTGAGGTTGAGCGAATACTGGCTCATTTCTTGCCGCTAAACAGGGACAAGACCCAAAACAAAAGTGTCAGGGCAACGCTCAGGAGGAGCGAGGTTGCCAGGGGAAGATAGACGGTGAAATTCTTCCGCTGGACAACGATGTCGCCGGGCAAGCGGCCCAGCCGGCCAAGCGGCAGCTTGGGTGCCGCCATCAGCAATACGCCAATGGCAACAAACAACAGCCCGAACCAGAAAACCGTTTTGCCGAGGGCACGCAAGAGTTCCATGGGGCATCATTCTACCTGACACGGAGGCAGTAAGCGGCTCGAAGCAATGCAACCGCATCCTGCTGTCTTCCGGCGGAACTCTCATGCTGAGCTCCGACAAAGTCGGGTCTCAGAACGACATCAACGCCGGCATAGGCGCCCGGCTAAGAATTAGAGCAGTTGCTGGCCGGAGAAGAAATATCCGATTTCAAACGCGGCGGTTTCCGGCCCGTCGGAGCCGTGAATGATATTTTCACCGATGGAGTCGGCGAATTTCTTGCGAATGGTGCCTGGGGCAGCTTGGGCGGGATCGGTCGCGCCCATCAAGTCGCGCAGTTTGTTGATGGCGTTTTCCGCTTCGAGGATCATCGGCACGCACTCGCCCGAGCTCATGAATTCCGTCAGGCTCGGAAAGAATCCTTTGCCGCGGTGGACAGCGTAGAAACCTTCGGCTTCCGCCTTGGTGAGATGAACCATCTTCATGGCAACAATGGTGAAGCCGGCTCGTTCCAGCCGGCTGATGATCTCACCGACGAGCTTCTTGCGGACCGCATCCGGCTTTACAATCGCCAACGTCCGCTCAACCAGCATTCAGGTCTCACCCCTTTTACGTCATCGAAGTAGGAAGTCGGAAGTAGGAAGTGACGAAATCGGAAAAATCTTCCTACCGGGGATAGCTCGTCCATTGTTTCCAGAGACGAGCTAGCCTCGCTCCAATACGCTCATACAGCAGGTTTAGTTCCGCGTAGTCTTTCTCGCAAAGATAGCCTTCGTCCTTACTCATCTCCAACCACATGCGCGTTTCAGCGCACGAGCCAATGGCCACCTGCAAATACCGCTTGAATTCGGAAGCGGATGCCCGCTTGGCCCATCCTTCGACAATGTTAGCGGGAACAGACCGCACTGCTTTGCGTAACTGCCTGCCGATTTCCAACTGCTCAAACTGCGGAAAGCTCTTCGTCAATCGAGAAACTTTCAGGGCCGCCGAGTACGCTTCCTGGAAAACTTCGAGGTCGCGATACGTTCGAATAGGCAACGTATGCCCCAAGTTCCTATTTCTGACCTCTGACTTCCGACTTCCCTACTTCCTTTTTCAACATTTCAGCCACCGTTGCCCCGACCTCAGCCGGGCTGGCCACAACGCAAATGCCCGCCGCCTTGAGCGCAGCCATTTTCTCGGCCGCAGTTCCGCGGCCGCCCGAGATGATAGCCCCGGCATGTCCCATGCGGCGTCCGGGCGGAGCGGTCTGGCCCGCCACAAATGCGATCACGGACTTTTTCACGCTCGCCCGGATGAATTCCGCCGCCTGCTCTTCGGCGTTCCCGCCGATTTCGCCGATCAGCACGATGGCGCTGGTTTCGGGGTCTTCGTGGAACAGCCGCACGGCATCCACAAAGGTGGTTCCGACGATCGGGTCGCCGCCAATGCCGATGCAGGTGGACTGCCCGATGCCGAGCGCCGTCAACTGCGCCACCGCCTCATAGGTCAGCGTCCCCGAGCGGCTCACCACGCCGACGTTTCCTGGCCGGTGAATGAACCCGGGCATGATCCCCATCTTGCACTTGCCGGGCGAGATGATCCCAGGGCAGTTCGGCCCGATAAGCCGCGTCTTGCGGCCTTCGAGCACGCGCCAGACGCGAATCATATCCAGGGTCGGTATGCCTTCCGTCACGCAAACGACCACATCGAGCCCAGCATCAGCCGCTTCGAGCACCGCATCAGCCGCATAAGCCGGCGGAACAAAGATCACCGAAGCATTCGCGCCGGTCTCGCGCGCTGCCTTGGCGACTGTGTCAAAAACAGGGACATCCAGGTGCTTGGTCCCGCCCTTGCCCGGCGTAACTCCGGCGACAACCTTCGTTCCATAGGCAATCATTTGCTCGGCATGGAACGATCCTTCGCGGCCGGTCAGACCTTGAATAATCACGCGTGTTGTTTCATCCACGAGAACGCTCACCGGGCACCCCCGGCCAGGCGCACAACTTTTTCCGCTCCGTCTTTCATTCCCGTGGCAACGGTGAAATTTAGACCCGAAGTTCGCAGGATTTCCTGACCCTTTTCGACGTTGGTTCCCTCCATCCGAACCACGATGGGAACTTTTACCTGAAGCTCTCGCGCTGCCTCGACCACGCCGGTGGCCAGAACATCGCAACGCAGGATTCCGCCAAAGATGTTGATAAAGACACCGCGGACATTAGGATCAGCCATCAGAATCTGGAAGGCGTGCTTCACCTGTTCGGCGGAAGCCCCGCCGCCCACGTCGAGGAAATTCGCCGGCGCTCCCCCCGCCAGCTTGATGATGTCCATCGTGGCCATGGCCAGCCCGGCGCCGTTCACCATGCAGCCGACGTTGCCGTCGAGCTTGATGTAATTAAGCCCGTATTTGCTCGCTTCGGTCTCGAGCGCATCTTCTTCGTCCAGGTCGCGCAGCTCGCGGATGTCCTTGTGGCGGTAGAGCGCGTTATCGTCGAAGTTCATTTTGGCGTCGAGCGCCAGGATTTTGCCCTCCTCCGTCACGACGCACGGGTTGATCTCCACGAGCGAGGCATCCGTCGCTTCAAACGTGCGAGCGATTGCCTGGATGAACGGCACCGCTTGCCTCGCGAGTTCGGGCGCGAGGCCGAGGCCAAAGGCGATCTTGCGCGCCTGATAGCTTTGCAGGCCCAACGCTGGATCGATCGCTTCCTTGAGGATGGCTTCCGGTTGGGTTCGGGCCACTTCCTCGATTTCCACGCCGCCGGCAGCGCTCGCCATGAAGACCGACCGGGCGATGGCGCGGTCAATCACGACGCCCAGGTAAAGCTCTTGCTTGATGTTCAATCCCTGCTCGACGAGCACCCGGCGAACCTGGCGGCCTTCCGGGCCGGTCTGAGCGGTGACCAGCTTCATCCCAAGCATGCGGCCGGCAATGTCGCGCGCCTCTTCCGGCGTTCGGGCCAGTTTCACTCCGCCGGCCTTGCCCCGGCCACCGGCATGGATTTGCGCCTTGACGACCACCGTGCCGCCCAGTCGCCTGGCAACGGCTTCCGCTTCCTCCTTGGTATAGATCATCTCGCCCTGCGGAATCGGCACGCCATAGCGAGACAATATCTCCTTGGCCTGGTATTCGTGGATTTTCATAGCAAACGTTTTGCGGGGCGCCCGGAGTCCCGAATCCCGAGGCGTCGGGATCGAGACGGTGAGTGTGCTAAAATGGCCCGTTCAGCCCGTCGAGTATAGCAAAGGAAGAAAGAAAAGCAAGAATTTACCCTGCGGGACTCATTCTGAGAAAGAAAAGAGAAAACAGAAAAGAGGTCGCGCCCTATTTTCTAATTTCTATTTTCTGATTTCTCTGCTCGCAGACTTTCCTCTTTGATGAGCTAGCGTGATTGTGCAGGCGATCGAGCGGCTGGTGGAGCGACATTCGCTCGGCGAAGAAGAATCCCGCCGGGTGATGGAAGAAATCTTTTCCGGCTCGGCGAGCGACGCGCAAATTGGAGCCTTGCTGACGGCGCTGCGCATGAAGGGCGAGACGGTGGATGAGCTGGTCGGCATGGCGAGGGCGATGCGGGCGCACGCCAAACCTATCTCCCTTCCCGGCGCGAGCCCGGGGGAAGAAGCCCTGGTGGACACCTGCGGAACGGGGGGTGACGGTGCCGGGACGTTCAACGTCTCGACCGCCGCCGCCCTGGTGGTGAGCGGCGCGGGCGTGCGCGTAGCCAAGCACGGCAACCGTTCCATTTCCTCGCGGTGCGGTTCGGCTGACGTGCTGGAGGCGCTGGGGGTGCGCCTCGACCTCGCTGCCGAACGAGCGGCGGAATCCATCGAGCAAGTCGGTTTCGGTTTTCTCTTTGCCCCCGCCATCCATACGGCGATGCACCACGCGCAACGCGCTCGTCGCGATCTTCGCCTGCGCACTGTTTTCAATCTGCTCGGGCCGCTCACCAACCCGGCCAACGCCTCAGCGCAATTGATTGGTGTTTCGCAAGCCCCCTGGACGGAGCTAGTGGCCGCTGCCCTCAATCGCCTGGGCATCCGCCGCGCCTTTGTCGTCCATGGCGCCGACGGGTTGGACGAATTGACGATCACCGCCGAAACCCAGGTGAGCGAGGTTTCGAACAGCACGATCCGGAGTTTTCGAACCCAGCCGGAAGATTTCGGGCTGCGGCGCGCCCCCGGGGAAGCACTGCGGGGCGGAGACACCGCCGAAAATGCGCGCATTATTCGCGCCATCCTGAGCGGGGAGAAAGGACCGCGCCGCGACCTTGTCCTGATGAATGCCAGCGCGGCCCTGGTAGCCGCCGGCCGGGCGGGAGATTTCCTCGAGGGCGTGGCAGTGGCGCGCGCCTCGATCGACTCCGGCGCTGCCCGGGCGAAGCTCGACCAGCTCATCGCCTTCACCAACGAAGGGAAAACAGAAAACAGAAAATAGAAATCGGGAACTGCAGGCTCTTGCAAGGCCCTGTCATCTGCTTTCTGATCTCTTTTTTCTAATTTCTGATCCCGGCTGGCGCTATTCTTGCTGCTTGCGGCAGAGCACCGCGCAGGAGGCCAAAGGGAACAGGGCGACCGCCGCGGATTCACGCAAATCCCGAAAGTTCAGGGCACACGATGCGGGCTGCCTCCCGCCTTCATGCATGCCGCCCGCGAAGCTTAAGAAAATTCCGAAGAATCTTCTTGCCGGCGTCAGTGAGGACCGATTCGGGATGAAATTGGACTCCTTCGAGGGCATAGTGCCGGTGGCGGAGGGCCATGATGGTGCCGTCGAGCGTCTCCGCGGAAATCTCAAGCTCCTTGGGCAAGCTCTTGCGCTCGACAATCAAGGAATGATACCGGGTGGCCACGAATTTCTGGGGCAGGCCGCGAAAGATGGTTCGGCCGTCATGAAAAATCTCGCTCGTTTTGCCGTGCATGATCACCGGCGCTCGCACGACGCGGCCGCCGAAGGCGTAGCCGATCGCCTGATGGCCCAGGCAAACACCCAGGAGGGGCACGCACCCGGCAAAGCGCCGAATCAACTCGACGCTGATCCCCGCTTCCCGCGGCGTGCATGGCCCGGGGGAGACGACGATGCGCTCGGGCTTGAGCTGCTCGACCTCTTCGATTGTCGTCTGATCGTTCCGGCGGACAACTACCTCCTGGCCCAACTCGCCCAGGTATTGCGCGAGGTTGTAAGTAAAGCTGTCGTAGTTGTCCAGTAGCAGAAGCATCGTGAAGGACCGCTAAAGTTTCCCTGCCAATTCGATTGCCGAAAACAAGGCCTTGGCCTTATTCACGCTCTCCTGGTATTCGCGCTCGGGTTTGGAATCATGCACCACGCCGCCGCCGGCCTGGATGTAGCCAACGCCGTTTTTCACAACCATCGTACGAATCGCAATACACGAATCCAGGTTCCCGGAGAAATCGAGGTAGAGGACCGCTCCGGCATAGACGCCGCGGCGGGTAGGCTCCAGCTCGTCGATGATTTCCATGGCTCGGACTTTGGGCGCGCCGCTGACGGTTCCCGCCGGAAAACAGGCCATGAGCGCGTCAAAACAATCCACGTCCGAGCGCAGGCGGCCGCGGAGGCTCGAAACCAGGTGCATCACGTGCGAGTAGCGCTCCACCACCATCAGGTCTTCCACCCGGATCGAGCCGTACTGGCAAACCCGGCCAAGATCGTTCCGGCCAAGGTCCACCAGCATGATATGCTCGGCGCGCTCTTTTGCGTCGGCCAGCATCTCCCATTCAAGCCGCCGGTCTTCTTCCTCCGTTTTGCCCCGCGGCCGGGTTCCGGCAATCGGCCGGTAGCAGACCTCGCCGTTTTGCACCTTCACCAGCATCTCGGGCGATGAGCCCAGCACGTGAACGTCTCCCAGCCGGAGAAAATACATGTAGGGGGAGGGATTGACGACACGCAGCCCGCGATAGACAGAAAAGGGAGAGACCTTGAGCGCTGTGGCAAAGCGTTGGGCCAGCACCACCTGAAAAATATCGCCCGCGCGGATGTATCGTTTCGACCGGCGGACCGCTTCCAGATAAGCGGCCTTTTCAAAATTCGACCTCACCCGAGGCCGAGTCGGTTGTCTGGCTCCTCGCCCGGAAGCACCCGGCTGAATCCCGGCAAGCCGGGACTGGAGGTTCCGTTCCACGCGGTCTATCTCCTGAACGGCCGCGTCGTATTTCTCTCGCAGGTTGCCGGGACCGCCCGTCGGGACGTTCTGGATAATAAAGATCCGGTGCTGGACGTGGTCGAATGCCAGCAGGCGCAGAAAAAACATGAGTACGGCGTCGTCCATCCCGAGGTCGTCGCGGCCCTTTTCCGGGATGCGCTCAACGAGCCGGACCATGTCGTAAGCAAGATAGCCGACGGCCCCGGCGGAAAACGGCGGCAAGCCGGGCACGCGCACCGGCTTGTACTCCTGCGCCATCCGGCGTAATTCCGCCAGGAAGTCGCTCGAAGTCTGGCCGCGTTGGCGGCCTTCCTCGACCGAGGTGAGACCGCTGCGGTAGCGGACAATGCGAAAGGGGTGGGCGCCCATAAAGGAGAAGCGCCCCACTGTTTCGCCGCCCTCCACGCTCTCCAGCAGAAAGGAATAGCTGCTGTCGGCCGCCATCCGCAGGTAAGCCGAAACCGGCGTCAGGAGGTCGGCGGTGACGACGCGATAGACGGGAAGGATCCCGCTCTGCGGGACCTGGCGGGCGAGCCGGCGGAAAGTCGGAAAATCCGGCTGGGTCATCGGCGTGTCTCTTCCCGGCGCAGCGCTTCGAGAACTGCGTTGCGCATCACCTTCACCGGAGCGCGCGTGCCGGTCCAGATCTCAAATTGAGCGGCGCCTTGTTCGACGAGCATCTCCCAGCCGGGGACGATTTTCTTCCCTTCCCGGCGCGCCATCCGCAGAAGGGCTGTTTCCCTGGGCTGATAGACCAGATCGAAGACGACGTGGCAATTCAACTCTTGCCGCGCGAGCGGGCAGGCGCGCTCATCGGGATGCATCCCCACCGGCGTGGCGTTCACAATCGCGTCAAAAAAGAGGTGTCGCAGGGCCGAGCGCGGAATGGCGGCAGCGCCGGCGGCGCGCGCCAGCTTCTTTGCCTTTTCGGCTCGGCGCGACACAATGGCCACGTCCACTCCGGCCGATTTCAGCGCCCAGACCACCGCCCGAGCCGCTCCGCCGGCCCCCAGCACGCAAACGCGACTCTTCTTGAGCGTGATCAAGCGCTCGAGCGGCCGCAGCACGCCGACATAGTCCGTGTTGTATCCATAGAGCTGTCCGCCGCCGCGCACCACCACCGTATTGACCGCGCCGATGCGCGCCGCCACCAGGTCGCAATCGTCCAGGTAGCGCACCAACGTCTCTTTGTGAGGAATGGTGACACTGAACCCGGCCAACCCCAATCGGGGAATCGCTTCGATGAACCGAGCGAGATCGTCAACCGCAAAAGGCAAATAGGCGGCGTTCATCCGCCGCGCCTGGAAGGCGGCGTTCTGCATGACGGGCGAGAGGGAATGGCCCGCCGCGCCGGGCGAGCCAATCACGCCGTAAAGGCGAGTCCGCCGGTCGAGCCGGTGGGCGCGATAGACGCGGCTCATTTCCCTGTAGGAGAGTTGCCCCGGGGCCATGGGTTGCTCGCCCCGATGCAATCGAGGCTCGTCCCAGCTCGCATAGGCGAGCGGAGAGCCCGCGCGCAACGCCAGCACCCTGCCCGGAAGCCCGGGTTCGCCCATCGGAACCGTGATGATTCTCTTTCGCGCCAGATCGAGCAAGCGCATCCAGTCGGTGAAGGAGTTTGCCCGGGCGGCCACTTTCACAACGTCGCGGCCGGGAAAGTGGACCAGTTCGGAAGCGATCATCTCGACGTTGTTGGGAACCTCTTTGAAATTGTGGTAGGAGAGGATCCAATGGGCGCGGCCCACGACACCCTGGAGGACGGGCGGCGGGATGCGGATGGCGCTCTCGATCTCCAAGTCCACCCAATCACAACCCGATTCAGCGGCGAGTTGCAGAGTCGCCAGTTGCGCCTGAATGGATCCGCCAAAGCGCCCGCCGGCGCGCCGGCTTCGACAGGTGGCAATGAGTCTGGCCCGGCGCCTTTTGCCCCGCAGGCTGTCGAGGAAACGGAGGGTTTCCTCCGAGTTGGCCAGGTAGTCCAGCCGAAGCTCGAGAATCTTCGCTTGCTTCCCGGCTCGCTTGAGCAGGCGAGAAAACGCCGCCGCGGTCTCTGCCCCCAGCACCACGCATATAGGTTCCGGGCCAAAGCGGGAACGGATGGAACGGACTCGCATCGAACCTCAAGAATGAAAAGCACTTAGTATCACACCCGCGGGACGCGAGTCAAAAGCGCCCAGGCGCGTTACCTGGCAAGCAACCGCGGGCCGCATCAGCTTGACTTTCCCTGTGGTCTTTGCTAGTTTGCTTGAAGCCCTGCCCCGAACCATACGGTTCGGGGCCTGCCTGAGACGCCTTCCTCCAGCGAGGAGAACCCCATGCGACGCATTGGATTGGGCTTGACGTGTCTTGTCGCCGCGATTGCTATCGTGGCGATTCCTCACTTGGCGCAGGAGGTTCCGGCCGGCCCTGCCCTGAACCGTACGGTTCAGGGCCCTGCCACCGCGCCAACCTATTCGGACGTTTACTGTGCCGGCTTTGTCACCGCCCGCCAGGTGCCGAACGACACCTATCTCATCACCGGCGAGGAATCGGCGAACAAAATCGTCTTTGCTGACCGCGACTTTGTGTATCTTAACAAGGGCTCGGCAGAGGGCGTGGGCATCGGGCAGGAGTTCTCCATCGTCCGTGCTGTGCGTGACGCCACCAAACTTCCTTGGTTCAAGTACCAGCGCGGGCTATCCGCCGCCATGGGGACCGTGTATGCCGACTTGGGGCGGGTGAAGGTGGTCATCGTCCACGAGCGCACCTCGACCGCCGAAGTGGTTTTTGCCTGTATGCCGATGAACCGCGGCGATTGGGCGCTGCCTTTCGAGCCGCGTCCCATTCCGCCGTTCAAGAGCGCAGCCGCGCTTGATCGCTTTGCTCCCAAGAGCGGGAAGTACGAGGCCATGATTGTTCTCGCCCGCGATTTTCAGCAAGGGGTTGGCACCGGAAGCGTGGTCTATGTCAATGCCGGCTCCAACCAGGGCGTCAAGGTTGGCGAATATTTCCGGTTCTTCCGCTATGCCACCAAGGACACGTACAAGTCCGAGGGCTTCGGGGCGGCTCCGAAAGCGTATTCCTGGAAGGATGTGCCGCGAGAAGTCCTGGGCGAAGGGATCGTCCTCCACACGGAAGAGAATTCCTCAAGCGTGCTGATCACCACCAGCCTGCGCGAACTTTTTCTCGGCGAATACGCCGAACTGGAATAAACAGGCCGGACAGCGTGCTTAGTTTGTCGAACCCAGTTGTGGTGAGCCTGCCGAACCACCGAACGATCCCCGTGTGCCCCTATCTCCAGCTAAATACAACTGAGCAAAGGAGACTCAAGAATGGGAGCGAGACTATCTAAATTACATGCAATTTTTGGCCTTCTCTTAATCATCGCCGGATTTATTTTCGATTTTGCTTTCGTTACAACAACAGAAAATTTTCGCGAATCTTTGAGAGATCAGACCGCTTCTTACTCGTGGATGAAATATGCTTATGAACTGACAAAGTTTTACCTGTTCGTATTGGGTTTCTTGAATATTGCATTTGCCCTGCTGATTGCTTCATCGGCTGTTCAGAAGAGTATGGGGTGGATGATCTTTGGCCTGCTGGCAGGTGGCTCAATCCTTTTCTTGGGTGGAGGGCTCTGGGAGGCGCGCATCGGACCTGTCTATAAATGGGAGCCTCCATGCTATGTTTTGGGGGCAGGATTATTTGCGATCTTGCTGAGCCTTGTGTTCGAAACATACGTACTCATGAGGGCGGAGAGCGGTCATTCGGAGATCCTCGGGAAGGAATAGAGCCGGGTCTTCGGTTGCGGCGTGTTGCTCGTCAGGCCCGTCGCGGCGCGTTACTTGGCGGGGGGAACGCTTTCGGCCAGGTGAGATTCGGAGAACACTAAGGCGGTAAAGGCCTCGATGCGGGTGGCGGAATCTTTCCAGGCGTCGGGGCGCAATCCGGCCTTCAGGCAGGTTTCCTCCAAAAATTGCTGCACATTCCAGCGGTACTGCGTCGCCACCTGGGGCAGCAGCAACCCACGAAAAGCGCCCTGGGTGACCAGCAGGCCGTGAGTGCCCACCCGAATCTCCTCCGGGCGAATCGCCTCAAATCCGGACAGGACGGAGATTTCGATTCCCAGCTCCCGCAACTCCTCGGCCTGCAGGACGTCAAAGCGAGGGTCCTCAAAGGCGGCGGCAAGCGCACAGTCGCGAACCGTCTGCCACAGGGCTTTGCCGGGAAGGATGTAGCCGATGCAGCCGCGCAGCTGGCCGCGCTTGTGGAGAGATACAAACGCGCCCGAGGGCCGCTTCAGAACGTCGGAGGATGGCTCTTCTTCGGGAAGTTCTTGGCCTTGCGTTGCAGCCAGGATTGCCCGGCGGGCCAGGTCGAGCAAATACCGCTGCTCGTGGCGTTCCAACTTAACAAGGCTAAGCATTGTAAGGCTCATCCCGTTTCAATTGCTGCAACGTGACCTACGGCAGATGGCTCGAAATAGTTGGAACGGCACTCGTCCTTACAGAGTAGCCACATCTTGCTTCTTGCTGCGCCGGCGGAGAATCAGCAGGCCGGCGCGGCGCTGCTTTACCTGCACGTCCACCTTGCGCCAAAACTTTCTAAAATACAGCACCGCAGAAATGAGCGCGATCACCACCACCAGCCAGAGGGCAACCTTGCCCACCGGCTGCAGGCCAGGATGCCTCGAGCCGAAGATAATCAGACTGATCGCCACCACCTGCAAGACCATCTTCGTTTTCCCCAGCTCCGAGGCCTCAATCGTAAAGCCTTCCGCGGAAGCAATGTTCCGCAAACCGAGCACGGCGAATTCCCGGCCAACGATGATCACCACCATCCAGGCCGGCACCAGCCGCATCTCCACCAGCGAAATGAAGGCGGCTGAGATCAAGAGCTTGTCCGCCAGCGGGTCGAGCAACATGCCCAGGGTCGTGATCTGTTCGCGCTTCCGCGCCAGGTAGCCGTCGAGCCAATCGGTAAATGCAGCCACCAGAATGATGATCACTCCCCAGATCTCGAAGTTGCTCACCCTGGTCAGCAACACGACCACCAGCAGCGGAACAAAGAAGATGCGGGAGATGGTCAGAATGTTCGGCAGGTTCATGGAACTGGTTGTCCTCGACGGGACCGCCGCGATGGGAAAAATTCGCCTGGGGCGGACTCAGGGGCACCCGGTGAAGGACTATAACGAACCGCGCGCGGCCCCGTCAAACAGAATTGCCCTCTCGCGAAGCTTCGGGACGGGGCTCCGGCGCCATCGCTTGTCCGGCTGCGGAGGCTCGCTTCTTACTGCGCTTTCTACAACTTGGCCGCAAGAGGGAAGCGAGCGACCTGTGCAAAAACCACGGTTCATTCACGAGGTCGCAAGAAGCGTCACCGCCCGCTGTTTTACCCCCTAGCCCCCCGGTGCAAGGAACTAACCTCCTTCTTTTGAATGTCTTGCCTATGGCGCTTGGGTTGTGCGGAAAGCGTTAACCCCTCCCTCTTCGCAACGCGAGAGGCGATGGCAGACTCCTTTTCCACAATGATTTCCACTCCCGAAGCTTCGGGATCGGAAAGGGATCCGGGCAGCCTTCCGACGGCTACTTGAGGGAATAAACGCGCAGATTCTCGGCCAGCCTGGGGGACACCTCCGCTTCCACCACCACCCCGCTCGAGTGATATTCTTTCCGCACCACTCGACCGTACCGGTGAAGGAGCGCGAGCGTCCGGCCATCACTGGCCGGAAGCCGTAGCGTGATTCGCACCGGGCTTTCCTCAACCAGCGCCTCATCCAGGCACTGGAGCAACCGCTCAAGGCCGATCTCTTTTAACGCCGAGACGTAAACCTTGCCGTTTCCCGTCTCGTAATCTCCCCGCTCTTCCGGGCCCAGCAGGTCAATCTTGTTGTAAACCGAAAGGCAAGGCTTGCCGGCAAGTCCCAGCTCACCGAGCACCTTTTGCACTTCCGCTTCGTGCTCGGGATGATGAGGATCGGCCAGATCGCTGACGTGAACCAGCAGGGCCGCTTCCTGAAGCTCTTCGAGCGTCGCCCGGAAGGCCGCGACCAGCCCAGGCGGGAGATCGCGAATAAATCCCACGGTATCGGAAAGCAAGAAGCGGCGCCGCGAAGGCAGCTCAAGCAGCCGCAGCGTCGGGTCCAGAGTGGCAAACATCTGGTCGGAAATATACACTTCCGCGCGGGTCAGCTTGTTAAAGAGCGTAGATTTTCCGGCGTTGGTATAGCCCACCAGAGCGACCGTCCCGAGGGGCACCGCCTGGCGGGCGGCCCGGCGAGTGGCCCTTTGCCGGCGAACCGCTTCGATCTCAGCTTTGATTCGGCGAATGCGCTCGCGGATGCGCCGCCGGTCCTTTTCCAGCTTTTGTTCGCCCGGGCCTCGCGTGCCGATCCCGGCGCCCAGGCGCGAGAGTTCCACGCCGCGGCCGGTCAGGCGGGGAAGCAGATAGTTGAGCTGGGCCAACTCGATCTGGAGCTGGCCTTCGCGGCTGCGGGCGTGGCGGGCGAAAATGTCCAGGATCAACTGCGTGCGATCAATGACCCGGCAAGCCACTTCCTTTTCCAAATTGCGCTGCTGGGTGGGGGAAAGGTTCTGGCCAAAGATAATCAGATCGGCCTCGAGAGCGCCCGCCTCGGCGCGGATTTCCTGGAGCTTGCCGCGACCAATCAAATAGGCGGGATCGAACGCTTCCTTGGACTGGATGCTTTTGCCGACCACCACCCCGCCGGCGCTGCGAGTGAGTTCCGCCAGTTCATCCATCCACTCCGAATGGTTCCGGCTGTATCCGGGGACGCGCGCCGGACGCTTGAGCGCTACGGCAACCAGGTAAGCTCGTTCGACCGATTGAACCTGCTGAGGCTTCCTCATCCCTGTTCCGGCGCGGCTTCCGCCTGGGCCCGGGCAACGCTGACCGTGGCAATGGCGTGCTTGAAGACAAGCTGTTCCTCGGCGTCGGTGGCGAGGATCAGCGAGTATTTGTCAAAACTCTTGATCCGGCCGGAAAGCTTTTCGCCGTTGTTCATGGCCAGTGTGACAGTGAGCCGTTCCTTGCGCACCGCGTTCAAGAAGGTGTCCTGAATATTGGTCTGGGTTTTTTCCGCTGCCGGCGTGCTGGCCGGTGGGGGTGCCGCCGGCCGACGGGCTATTCCAAGTCTGAAGTCAGGCATCGCATTCTCCTTGGCGAATTATATGCTTTCCGACGACGCTCGGCGAGACGCCTCGCCTCTCAAGGCCGCCAGCCACCGTTGGACATGCGCGAGAGCCTGCCGCTCGGTCTCGGCGTTGCCCCCGAAATCGCGCATCCAGTGTACTCCAGGTTCCTTGCGAAACCAGGTGATTTGTCGCTTGGCATAATGGCGGCTTTTGCGCTTGATCAAGCGAATGGCTTCCTTGGGCGTCCGCCTGCCTTGAAGCGCATCGGCCAGCTCGCGGTAGCCGATGAATTGAAACGGCTTCAGGTCGGTCGAGTAGCCGCGCTCGAGCAGCCCTTGCACTTCCGCCCACCAGCCAGCGGCCAGCATTTCCTCGACTCGCTGCTCGATCTTCTCATAGAGAGCCTGGCGCTCTGGCAGAAGGCCAAGCTTCAGCCACGCGAAGCCTTCGAGCCGTGCGCGACCCTTGCGGAACAATTCGGAAATCGGCTTCCCGGCGAGAAAACGAACTTCCAATGCCCGGATGATCTTCGGTGCGTCTCGCGGACCAATCCGGCCGGCAGAATCCGGATCAACGCGCTTAAGGATACGATGGAGATAAGATGATCCGAAGCGCGAAGAGCGTTCGCGCAAGCGTGCCCGCAACTCTTCCGAGCGCTGCGGTCCTTCAAAAAGGCCTTCCAGGAGCGCCCTCAGATAGAGCCCTGTTCCGGCCGTCAGAATCGCCAATTTGCCGCGCCGGCGCAGCTCTTCGAGCACCAAAATCGCCCGGCGACGGTATTCGCCCGCAGTAAACAGCTCCTCCGGCTCCGCTAAATCGAGCAGGTGGTGCGGAACGGCGCTTCGCTCCGGTGGCGTGACTTTTCCCGTGCCGATGTCAAAGCGGCGATAGACTTGAGTGGAGTCGCAAGCGAGCACTTCCCCATCAAGGCGCCGGGCAAGAGAAATGGCAAGCGCCGATTTTCCGCTGGCCGTTGGTCCGACGATGGCCACCAAAGGATGGTTGGAAGGCATCAGAAGGCGTAGCGATACCGCACCAGCGTCAGCAGAAACAAAAGACCCAGAAAGATGAGCAGACCGAGAACCTGTTTGCGTTCCCATTTCATTGGGCGTAATCCAACGGCAAATTATATAGAAACGTGAACTGGAGCAGGACGTACGGCCCTGAGAAAGCCTCGGGCAGCGGCGGAAAGGGGGTCGAAGCATGAATGGCCGAGAGCGCTGCCCGGTCGAGCGGATCGGCACCGGACGTGGAGAACAGAAGGGGCTCCGGCGGTGGCACGCTGCCATCACGCAGAATATGGAAGCGAATCACCACCCTGCCTTTTTGACCGAGCCGGGCAGCTTCCGGAATAACGGCATACCAATTCCGCCGCACGGTGAAAAGAATGCGGTTCAGATACGGCCCAAAGTCCACGCCCCGGGTATCACTGAGGATAGCGGGCCCCGGAGCGTTGAAGTTCGCGATGGTATTGTCGTCGGAGTAGGGCGAGGCATTGCCTGCGGAAAGGCCGCTGCCACGGCCGGCCGCCGAGCCTCGCACCGATTCCTCAATGATCTTGCCCGGCGAACTCAAAGGAAGCGGCAATTTCCCCGAGCCGGGCGGCGCTTGCGGTCCCGGAATATCTTCCAACCGGGCGGACAGGTGGGGTCGCTGGCGTTGTGGTTCTGGAGAAGCGGGCAGATTCTCTGCCGAGGGTGCGGGCGTGCCTGGCGGCGCATGGACCTCGGGAATCTTGCTGTTTCCCTGAGTCTCCGGAATGCGCAGCGCTCGTGGGTCAACCTGCAGGGCCGGGCCGCGGGCAATACGGTTCTTGTCCGACAGAATCGGCGTTTTGGGCGGCGCGTCAATCCTCTCCAAGTCCGGCGGCAAATAGAGGAACACCATGCGCCGTTGGGTCAGGTCCGCCTGGCGGGCCGGCGCGGTCATGGCCCGGAACCACTTCGGCTGCCACACGATCAACAGGATGACGCACAGGTGGACGATCACCGAGGCCATGGCCGCCTCGCGTCGCCGCAGACGGGCCCGCTCGTCAGCAGGTTCCAGGAGAAGCTTTGGGAGTTCCTCGGCCACGACTCCTACTCCCGGGCGGCGGTGTGCCCTGCGCCGAGCTGGACACGCTCGGCATGTTGCCGGATGCTGGACATCACCTCATGGGCCAGCGCCAACGCCTGGCGGCCCTCGACCCCGTCCACTTCCGGCCGGGTCCGGGTGCGCACCGAGTTCACAAAGGCCTCGAGCTCCGCCTTCAGCGGCTCTTCCGGCTGCGTGGGCAATTTGCGGAAGTGGAGTTTGGGAAAGCCTGCGCCCGCGTGCTCCACGCTGATGACCAGGACGTCGTGCCGGGTGTAGTCGAGGGAAACGTACTCGTGCGGTTGGAAAAAGCGCAGCTTGCGCACTTTCTCGGTGCTGACGCGACTGGCTGTCAAGTTCGCCACACAGCCGTTTTCGAATTCCACGCGAACGTTGGCAATGTCCACCTTGTCCGTGATCACGGGAATGCCGACAGCATCAACCGATCGGACGGGGGATTTGACGAACGCGCGAACGATATCCAGATCGTGAATCATCACGTCAAAGACCACGTCCACGTCCAGGCTGCGCTCGGTGAATACACCCAACCGGTGAACTTCAAAAAAGAGCGGCCGGGTGATGAACGGGCGCACCGCCGAGACGGCCGGGTTGAAGCGCTCGAGATGGCCGACCTGAAGGATACGGTTGCGCTTGCTGGCCGCAGCGATGAGTTGATCGGCCTCGGCCAGCGTTGTCGCGATCGGCTTTTCGACCAGCAGATCGAGCCCGCGCTCGAGGAGTTCGGTTCCGACCCGGGCATGGTCGGCGGTCGGGATGGCGACGCTGGCGGCCTCGACGCTCTCCGCCAACTCGTCCAGGTTATGAAAGGCGCGGACGCGGAACTCGCCGGCGACCGACTCGGCCCGGTCGGGACGAATGTCGAGCACGCCGATCAACTCGACGCCCGGCAATTGCCGATACACCCGCGCATGGTTCCGGCCATAAGAACCAACGCCCACTACGCCCACGCGAACCGACTTGTCCACCATCCGATTTCCATCCATCCGAGAGGTCGGGGCCGCCGAAGCATCACCCGAGTCTAATCCCGCTGGGGGAACGCCTGAATTGCAATGCCCGCCTGATTGGCCGCGGCGATCATTTCCGCGCGGTCCACCAACAGGGTTCGATGCGCGTCAATGGCGAGGGCGGTAGCGCGGGCGCGCTGCATCACCTCAATGGTCGGCTTGCCCACCACCGGCACATCAAAGCGCATATCCTGTCCGGGCTTGCTGACCTTGACCACGACCAGTCCCCCTTTGTCCGGCCCGAGCCGCCCGAGTTGCGCCAGGCGCCCGGCGCGCTCGATCGTCTCGTCGGTGCCCTCCATCGCCTCAACGGCCACACAAGCGCGGTCGCAAACGACCACCGTTTGGCCAAGGTCGAGGCCGGCGATTTGCCAGGCAATCTCTTGGCCGTACTCGATGTCGGCCATCTCACGGGCATCCGGCGCGCGCGCGGTCAGCACCCCGGCCTCCGGGAGAAGCGGCTTCAAAAACAGTGTCGAGTCCACAACCTCGATCCCCGCTTGATGGAGTATCCGCGCGACGGCGCCGATCAGCATGTCCGTGCTCTTGGCCGGAAGGCTTCCGAGGAGTCGGGAAAGGAGGTTATCCGCGGGAATAGCACTGAAGATTTGCTTGTGTTTCACCTGGCCCGCCATCACCACTTTGTTGATGCCTTCCTGGCGGAGGAAATCGAGGGCGCGTGACAATTCGCCCAGACTGACCCAGTGCAGCCGCGTCGCCTGCTGCTCCATCTCGGGAAATGTCTCTTCGCGGAGACCGATGACGGTCATCTCGATGCCCTGGCTGCGGGCGGCTTCCAAAACGAGAAACGGAAACCGGCCGTTTCCGGCGATCAATCCCCAGCGATCCTGGTCCGCCTGAGGCAACTCCATCTCCTATCGAATAAACCCGCGCTCGGAGCTTTCAATGAAGCGCAAGAGAACCTCGACATCCTCGCTGTGGTTCAGTGTTTCGCGGATTTTGGCCACTGCCTGCGAGGTATTCAACTTGGACCGACAAAGCAGGCGAAAAGCCGCCTGGATTGCCCGGATGCGTTCGGGCGAAAAGCCGCGCCGCTCGAGACCAGGCGTGTTGGGGCCGAAGACGCGGGAATCGCGCGGCGCCACCGTCTTCGAAAAAGGCAGGACGTCCTGGGTGATGATCGTCCCGCCCCCAAGAAAGCCGTGTGTTCCAACGCGGCAGAATTGATGGATGGCGCAGAACGCCCCGACATTGGCGTAGTCTTCGACGATGACGTGTCCGGCGAGCGTGGCGGCGTTGCCGAAAATGGTATGGTCCCCGACCACGCAATCGTGGGCGATGTGAACGTAGGCCATCAGGAAATTGTGGCTGCCAATGCGGGTAACTCCCTGGCCCCCGACCGTGCCCCGGTTGACGGTGACGTATTCGCGGAAGACGTTGTGGTCGCCGATGACGACGGTGCTCGGCTCGCCGCGATACTTCAAATCCTGAGCCGGCCCGGCAATCGAGCAAAAGGGATAAAACACATTCTCCCGGCCGATGGTGGCGGGTCCGAGAAGGCAGGCGTGGGCCATCACCTCCGAGCCCTCGCCGAGCGTCACGCCGTCGCCCACAACGGCATAGGGGCCCACCTTGGAGCAATTTCCCATTCTAGCCTTGGGTGAGACGACCGCCGTGGGATGAATCTCGCTCATGATTCCCGGTCCACCATCTTGCACAGCAGCGTCGCTTCCGCTGCCACTTCCTCTCCTACAAAAGCTTGCCCCTTCATTTTGCAAACGGTATTGCGCCAGGCAATCACCTCCACTTCCAGGCGGAGCTGGTCGCCGGGCCGCACCGGCCGGCGGAACCGGGCATGTTCGATCCCGGCGAAGTAGAGCAGCTTCTTTTCGCGTTCGGGCACCTCGCGCAAGAGCAGATAGCCGCCTGTCTGCGCCAGCGCCTCCAGGATCATGACGCCCGGCATCACCGGCGCGCCGGGAAAGTGGCCGACAAAGAACGGCTCGTTGATAGAAACATTCTTGAGGCCCACGATGCGCTTGCGTGGTTCGAGCTCCAGGATCGCATCCACCATCAGGATGGGGTAGCGATGCGGCAGCACCTTTTGGATCTGGTTGGAGTCAAGAATCATCTGGCCTCCTCGCCCGTCCCGATGCTGCGGGAGGGGCGTGGACAGGGCGCGATCGGATAGCAATGTCAGCCGCGAGGGCGAAGCCCACCGATTATAAGGCAAAATTCCAGGGCACGCGAATGGCGCCGACGAAGCCGTCCTGTCAGGAGTGACGGACTTTAGTCCGTCATGCATGTCGGGTTCAGACCCGACAGTCCTGTGCACCCCGAGCGCAGGTTGATCCCCGGGAGCAGCCCGGGCGTCGTCCCGCCATGCGGGATCAGGAGCGTTGCCAACCGGCGGTAATGAGGCGTAGCATAGCCCCGGTTTCGATCCGGCCGTGAGTCACTTCGCGGTCCTTCCAACCTGTTCCTCAATGCACTGCGCCCGAGCCCGTCCCGCTCTGCGGGAGGCGAGGAGGTCAAGATGTTTCAACGCTTCGCTGCCGGCAGCGCCATCGCTTCCATGGCGATCGCCTTGGCGGCTCTAGTCGTGCTGTTGATACCCATTCTGAGCTTCCAGAGCATCTATCCGCTGCCCGTCATTTGGTGCATGGTGCCACTGGTGTGGGGTCTTTGGGCGATGATTGCCCCGAAAGCCTGGGTGCCGCAGCGCCTGCCGTTGTGGGGCGCGATTCTGGGATTGATAGCAGGCGTGTTCGGCGCGTTCGTCTTGAATCTTCCCTCTCAATTTGCCGGACAAACGGTGTCGGCCCTGCTCCGCGGGCTAGGGGTTCTCATTGCGGTGGTGTTGTACTACCTTCTCTGGATGCTCGTTCGTGCTGCCTATCGGTTGCTCGCCGCCCTGCCGCCGGCCGGGTAACCGCCGTTCTCCTGAGGTTCTCAACTAGAGGACAAGCCTCGATTGAAGCCTGCTCTTCGTGGCCGGGCCGGAATGTGCCTCAACACAACTGCGGCTCTTCCTTGGCTGGAAACTGGCAGTTGGAAGTCAGAATTCTGGGCGATAATGTGGCGCTGGAGGAACGGAGATGGACTATCTCCGCCTGATGCTGAAGAACGCGGCCCGCAACCGTCGGCGCACCCTGCTGACGGTGTTGAGCATGGCGGTGTCGCTCTTTTTGCTGGTCAGCTTGCGGACGTTGTTGGCGGAGCTCGAATTCAGTTCGGTGCTGACCGACGAGTCGGCGCTGCGGCTGATCACCCGTCACGCTGTCTCTCTGCAAATCCCCCTGCCGCTCTCTTTTGGGCAGCGCATCCAGCAGGTGCCTGGCGTGGAAGTCGTGTCTCCCTACCAGCCGGTGGTTGGGTACTATCAGGACCCCAAGAATCTTGTGCCGCACGCGGGCATCGACCCGGAAAGCGCCATCCGACTGGCCTCGGAGTTCAAGTTCAATCCCACCGAGGTGGGACCGTTCCAGAAGGAGCGTACCGGAGCGCTCGTGGGCCGCAAGTTAATGGGGCGGTTCGGGTGGAAGGTAGGCGACCGCATCACCACTAACTTATCCGGGATGTTCGGCATGTTTTTCCCCTTCAATTTGGAATTGCTCATTTGCGGCACTTACACCGGCCCCGATGAGGGGGCGCTCTTGTTTCACTATGAGTACTTCAATGAGCTTGCGCGTCAGCACATGCCCGGGCGCGCCGATCAGGTGGCCATGTTCTGGATCAAGGGGCGGAGCGCGGAGGACGTGCCCCGGGTGGCGGCCGCCATTGACGAGCTGTTCCGCAACTCCGAGGCTCCCACCAGGACTGAGACCGAAAAGGCCTTCGGCCTCAGCTTCACCTCCATGCTGGGCAATGTAAAGCTGTTTCTGGCCCTGATCGCTGCCGCCGCGGTTTTTGCCATTCTGCTGGTGAGCATGAACACCATGGGGATGTCGGTGCGGGAGCGGCGGGGGGAGATAGCGGTGCTGAAGACGCTGGGGTTCCGGCGGGGGCAGGTGTTGGGGTTGCTGGTGGGGGAGTCGGTGCTGATTGCGCTGGGAGGTGGGTTGGTAGGAGTAGTCGGGGCCAAGCTGGTGTTTGGCAGCCTCGACATGTACAAGCTCACGGGCGGCATCATTCAGCATTTCCAGATCCGCCCGCTGACGGTGGGGCTGGGGCTGGGGGTGGCGGGGCTGGTAGGGGTGGTGAGTGCCGTGGTGCCGGCCTGGCGGGCGGTCAACGGCTCGATTGCCGCAGCGCTGCGGCAGGTGGGCTAGGTGTGCAGGCCGGTCATGGTGGTTGAAGATTGTGTGCCATAATCTGGGGTTGGAGGCCGAGGAGTGGATTATCTCCGCCTGATGCTGAAGAACGCGGCGCGCAACCACCGGCGTACGGTGCTGACGGTATTGAGCATGGCGGTGTCGCTCTTTTTGCTCGTCAGCTTGCGCACATTGTTGTCGGAACTGGAAGGAAGTTCCGTGTTGGCGCCGGAGTCGGCGCTGCGGCTGGTCACTCGCCATTCCGTCTCCCTGAATATCCTGCTGCCCATCTCCTATTGGCAGCGGATCCAGCAGGTGCCGGGCGTGGAGATGGCCACTCCCTTTCACTGGTTTGGCGGCTACTACCAGGACCCAAAGAATTTCTTCGCCCAATTTGCCGCCGAGCCGGATACCGTCGTTCGCATGGCCGCTGAGTACACCTTCAATCAGGCGGAGGTGGAAGCCTGGAAGAAGGATCGTACCGGGGCGCTCGTGGCGCGCAAATTGATGGAGCGGTTCGATTGGAAGGTGGGTGACCGCATCACCATCGTGGGGATGATCTTCCCCTTCAACCTCGAACTCGTGATCCGCGGTACCTACACCGGCCCGGATGAGACTGCCGTCTGGTTCCAGCATGACTACTATAACGAACTTGTCCGCCAGCACTTGCCCGGGGCTGCCGACAAGGTGGGTTCGTTCTGGATCAAGGTTCGCACGGCGGAGGACGTTTCGCGAGCGGCCGCTGCCATCGACGACATGTTCCGCAACTCCGACGCCCCCACCAAGACCGAGACGGAAAAGGCCTTCACCTTGAGCTTCACCTCCATGCTGGGCAACGTGAAGCTCTTTCTCGCGCTCATCGCTGCCGCGGTTGTCTTCGCCATCCTCCTGGTCACAATAAACACCATGGCCATGTCGGTGCGCGAACGGACCGGCGAAGTCGCGGTTCTAAGGACGCTAGGCTTCCGCCGCTGGCAGGTGTTGGGACTGCTCATGGGCGAATCGGTGGTCATTGCGCTAGCCGGCGGCCTGGTAGGAATCGTGGGCGCCAAACTCGTGTTCGGGACTCTTGACATGTACAGGCTCACCCAGGGGATCATCCAGCACTTCAACATCAGTCCGCTGACCGTGTTCCTCGGGTTGAGCCTTGCCGCCCTGGTGGGAGTGATCAGCGCCACCGTGCCGGCATGGCGGGCAGTGAACGGCTCCATCGCCGCGGCGATGCGTCAGGTCGGCTAAGGGGGAACAGCGATGCTGATCCCGCTGAAATACAACTTGCGCAACCTGCGTGTGCGGAGAATCACCACCCTGATTACCGCCGTGGGCGTGGGACTCACCGTGACGGTTTTCATCGCGGTGATGGCGTTGGTCGACGGCATGCGCAACACGTTTGTCTCCACGGGCGAGCCGTTGAACCTCCTGGTCATCCGTCAGGGCTCCCAGACCGAGACCGCGAGCATCATCATGCGCGAGCCTGCCGATGTGATTCCGACGCTAGAGGGCATCGCCACCGATGCCCAGGGCCAGCCCATGGTCTCCGTCGAGCGCATGATTTTCATCAACCAGCCACGGCGAACGGGTGGCACCTCCAATCTGGTCATTCGCGGGTTGGAAGAGCGCGGGCGCGAGCTGCGACCAAAGGTGAAGCTGGTGGAAGGCCGGTGGTTTCGTCCCGGGTTGCGCGAACTCACGGTGAGCCGCTCCATCGCCGAGCGCTTCGTGGATTGCGGCCTGGGCGAACACCTGGGCACCGGCAAGGCCCAGTGGACGGTGGTCGGCGTCTTCGACGCCGGCCAGACTGCCTACGGGTCAGAGATCTGGACGGACGTAAACGATCTGGGCAACGCGTTCGAGCGTTCGACCTATGCTTCGGTGCTGCTGCGCGCGCGGGATTCGGATCTCCTGCGTGCCCTGACCGACCGCATCTCAAACGACCGTCGTCTCCAACTCAAGGCAATGCCGGAGACACAATATTTTTCCGAGCAGACAGCGGCCGCGACGCCGATCCAACTCCTGGGCAATATCGTCGCCTTGATCATGGCGGTTGGCTCGGCCTTTGCCGCCATGAATACGATGTATGCCACGGTTGCCGCCCGCGTCCGTGAGGTGGCCGTACTACGCGTCCTGGGCTTTTCCCGGGGCAGCGTACTGCTTTCTTTCCTGGTCGAGTCGCTCATCCTGGCCGCGATTGGCGGCATGATCGGCGTGCTGCTGGCCTTGCCCCTCAATGGCTTGGCGACCGGCACGACCAATTGGCTCTCCTTTAGCGAAATGACGTTTCAATTTCGCATTACTCCCGCGCTACTATTGCAAGGACTGCTCTTTGCCGTGGTGATGGGCGTTGTCGGAGGTTTGCTGCCGGCGGTGCGAGCGGCCCGCCAACCGGCAGCGCTGGCCCTGCGTGCCTTGTAACCGGATGTACCGAGAAAGGAACAAGTGGGATCCCACGAGACTCTCGACCGCGAGCTGAAGACACTGCGCATCCCGCCGGAAAAGCGCGGGGAGCCGCCTAAGGCTTCACCGCGGCGAAAATGGTGGCTCTACGTTGGCGCCGGCCTAGCAACGGTCGTCTTGCTTGTTTTGCTTGTGATCATGCGGGCGGCTCCCGTCCCGGTCGAGGTCGTTCGCGCCCAGCTCAGTGCCGGCCCGATGGCCAGCGCCACTTTGATTGCCAGCGGATATGTAGTTCCTCACCATCGCATCGAGGTTGGCTCGAAAGTGATGGGCAAGGTGGCTTGGGTGGGGGTGGAGAAGGGCGACCGGGTGAAGGCCGGTCAGGTCGTGGTGCGCCTCGAGGACGACGAATACCGTGCCCGCGTCGAGGAGGCCCGCGCGGCTCTGGCCACTGCCGAAGCCCGCCTGACGGAACTGGAAACAGGCTCGCGACCCGAAGAAATTGATCGCGCCCGCGCCGAGCGAGACCTCGCCCGCCTGAACCTCGAGCGCGTCCAAGCACTGGTCGCCCAGGGTGTTTACGCCCAGCAGCAACTCGACGATGCCCGCACTCGTTTTGAGGTGGCGGAGAAAAGCTACGAGCTGGTGCGCCAGGGCCCGCGCAAGGAGCAGGTGGAGCAGGCCCGGGCCGAGGTCGAACGCGCTCGCGCGGCGCTGGCTTTCGCTGAGACGCAACTCGAAGCCACCCGTATCCGTGCTCCCAGGGAAGGCACAATCCTCGAACGATTAGTGGAAGCGGGAGAGATGGTCACCACCATGTTCGCCGGCGAGCGAGGGGCCAAGTCTGTCGTGGTGTCGCTGGCTGACCTGCGCGACATCCGCGTGGAACTCGACATCAACCAGAACGACTTCCCGCGCGTCTCAATGAACCAGCTTTGCGACATCGTGCTCGAAGCCTATCCCGACCGGCATTACCGCGGCCAGGTGGTCGAGATTGCCCCGGAAGCCAACCGCCAGAAAGGCACTGTACAGGTGAAGGTGCAATTCCCGGAGCCGGACGAAAAGGTGCGGCCGGAGATGATCGCCCGGGTTGCTTTCCAGCAAACCGAGAAGAGCAATGAAGCCGCCCGACCGGTGGTGTTAATTCCGCGCAGCGCGCGTGTGGAGCGCGACGGCAAGGGCATCGTGTTCCTCATAAAGGACGGCCGGGCTCGACTCCGGCCCATCCAGGCGAGCGAAGCTCCGGGAGATATGCTGATAGTCATGGCGGGACTCCAGGGAGGAGAAGAGGTCGTCGTCAGCGGCCAGGAAGCTCTGCGCGACGGCGCCCGCGTCGGCATCAAACCTTCCCGGCAAGGAAAGCAATGAGCAAAACCATAGTCGAGTTGCGCGACATTCGGAAGGTCTTTACCCGCGACTCTTTCGAACTGCACGCGCTTGAGGATATCCATCTTGACATCCATGAAGGCGAATTCTTCTGCCTGATGGGCCCCTCCGGCTCCGGCAAGTCCACCTTGTTGAATTTGGTGGCGGGCATTGATAGGCCCACAGCGGGCACTGTAATCGTCTTAGGAGAAGAGATCAGTGCGATGGCGGAAGATGCTCTTGCTGCCTGGCGGAACCGCCACTTAGGCTTTGTGTTCCAACAGTTCAACCTCATCCCGGTGCTGACTGCCTTCGAAAATGTGGAGTTGCCCCTGCTCCTCACGCGCTTCAGCCGCGTGGAGCGTCGCCAGCATGTGGAGACGGCATTGCGTCTGGTGGGGCTGGCTGACCGGGCTGACCACCTTCCCCGCCAGCTCTCGGGCGGTGAGGAACAACGTGTGGCGATCGCGCGCGCCCTCGTCATCGATCCCACGCTGATCCTGGCTGACGAACCTACCGGCGACCTTGATGCACACTCTGCCCAAGATGTCCTCCAAGTCCTGACCCGGTTGAATCAAAACTACCGCAAGACCATCCTGTTGGTCACCCACGACCCCCGCGCTGCGGCCCACGCCAGCCGGGTGCGGAACCTGGAGAAAGGGCGGCTGCTTCCCGCGAGCTGATCCTGCCACCAGCAGAGTAACAGCCAGTCTCGGACGGTTCGCCCCTGCAGCGGCTTCCGTCTTGCGGCAGTGAACTCACTGCCGTGATAAGATGACCGGCCCATGCTGGGCCCCAGTGGCTTGCACTCCATCCAAAGCTATCTGATTCGCAGGCAGCCGGCCATGCTTGCGCTACTTCGCCGGCTGGTCGAGATGGAATCGCCCAGCCTGGACAAGGCGGCGGTGGACCGCATCGGCCTGTATGTTGCCGAATGCTGGCGCCGGCAAGGGGCCCGCGTCGAAATCCTCCGCCAGCCCAAGCGCGGCAACCACGTTCGCGCGGAGCTCTTTCCGTGCGGCCCTTCGGTCACGAAAAGCGGCAAGCCTGCCCCTCCCGAAGCCTTCGCCCCGATCTATCGGGGCAAGGGACGATCAGCGCCCGCGCGTCAGATCCTGGTCATCGGCCATCTCGACACCGTCTATCCTTTAGGCACGCTCCGAAAGATGCCCTTTCGAGTTCGAGGCAATCGGGCCTACGGCCCGGGAACCATGGACATGAAAGCGGGCATCGTCATCACGCTCTTTGCTGCTGAGGCTTTACAGAAACTCGGCGATAGGGTTGCCCGGCGCCTGGTCTTCCTCTTCACCAGCGATGAGGAGATTGGCAGCGAAAGCTCGCGGAGAACGATCGAAGCCGAAGCCCGGAAAAGCGCCGCCGTCCTGGTGGTGGAACCGGCGAATGGTCTTACCGGCCAGTTAAAGACGGCGCGGAAAGGAGTCGGCGAAATCGAAATGCGCGTCACCGGACGCGCCGCCCACGCCGGTGCTGATTTCGAAAAAGGCCGCAGCGCCGTCCTGGAGCTTGCCCGGCAAATCCTCAAGATTCAAAATTTCACCGAACCGGCTCGCGGGATTACGGTGAACGTGGGAGTGATTTCCGGTGGAACTCGCTCGAACGTCGTGGCGGCGGAAGCAACCGCTCTCGTTGATCTGCGTCTTCGACGGCCGGCTGATCGGGAACGCATCGAAAGAAAGTTTCACAGCCTGCGGCCCACGACTCCGGATTTCAAGCTCGAGGTCAGGGGCGGGCTGAACCGGCCGCCGCTCGAACGCACTCCCGGCGTCGTCCGGCTCTTCCGGTTGGCCAGGCAGTTGGGAGCGAACATGGGGCTACGGCTCGAGGAGGCTTCCGTAGGCGGCGGTTCGGATGGGAATTTTACCGCTGCTCTTGGCATTCCGACGCTGGACGGCCTTGGTGGCGTCGGCGAAGCCGCCCACAGCCCAAATGAATTTGTGGTGATGGATTCGCTTCCGGAACGTGCCACCCTGCTGGCAGGGCTGTTGGCTTCTATCTAAGGAAGCATAGGCCGTAGCAGCGTGCTGAAAATCCCTTCGGCTGTGTCATTCCCAGGGTCGGCGTTTTCGGCCGACCCGAGGAATCTGCTTTTTTCTGGAGACTTGCGATTTACAAGCAGATTCCTCGGCCGTTGCGGCGGCCTCGGAATGACAGCAGGAAACGCCTTTCTCAGAGCATTGCTATCGGTTGCCGAATTGGTCGCTCAGGTATTTTTTCAGGTTTTCGTCGAGTTCTTCGTAGTCAAGCCGCAGGGTCTCGCGCATGGCTGCTTCAAAGCTGATGGCTCGGGGCAGGCGCTCGAGCAGCCGTTCCACGTCTCCCATCCCATTTGTCCGCACAAGATAATCCACTGCCGCCAAAGATTCGGCATAGGCGGCGCCGCCTGGCCCGTCTCCATCCCCATGAACGGGCCTTCCAGATTCCTGAGCGGGATGAACTGATCCGCGGCATACTGCTCCGCCAGCGCGGCACCAAGGCGAGAGAGACTCTTTCCTTCCTCCCATTGCGCCAGTCCTTCGTTGAGCCAAACCGGGCAACGACCCGCCGTCTTCTGCGCGATAAAAACATGTGTCAGCTCGTGCTTCAACACGCGGCGCAACTCCGGCGTCACCGCGCTCAGGCCTTGCACCGGGATGCGCAATTTCCCATCGTTGATCGCGCCGGCCCAGCGGGGCGCCTGAGTGACATCCTGGAAAGCCTCCTCGGTGTAAAGGAAAACGATGATGGGCTCGCTCCCTTGAAGGTTCAGATCGGAAGAGATCTCATCGTACTGCTGCTCGAGCGTGGCGAGCACCTCCCGGGCAAGACCCTCGCCGATCACGGGGCCGTTGTACTTCAGCAAAAAGCGGCTTGTGTCCGTCTGGTGGTAGTCGGCGTCCACCTGCGTTTCGCGCCGGGCTTTCTTGAGCGCCGCTTCCACGTTGCCATCCCGGCGAAGTTCCAGCGAGCGTTCCCACTCGCCGATCGCCAGACCCATCTTCTCGCTGGAGTAATAGGCCCAGCCAAGGAGCGCGGCCACTTCAGGAGAACGGGGATGTTCCCTCCGGGAAATTTCCAGCAACCGGCTGGCTTCGCGGTACTGCTGCTTCTTGAGCATGAGATAGGCCAGCTTGATCTCAAGCCCCAGGTGTCTTGGGGCAAAAAGGAGCGCGCGGCGGTAACTTTCCGTGGCGGCAGCCAGCTCGCCGCGCGATGCTTGAAAATCACCAATCGTGTCATGGGCGGCGGCCGCGCGCGCCGTCGCCGCCAAGGACCCGCTGCGAGCCTCGTTCTCGATTTGGGCGAGCAGGCCGCGGTTAATACTGCCATTGGCTACGACCTTGCGCGCGATTTCATCAAACGGAATGTGTTCGCTCATTCCCCCAAGGTCGGGGGCGGGGAGAAGGGTCTCTTGGACGGTGGCCGACCGCCCGCCAGCACGCTCAATGCGAGCAACCTGTGCCTTGGAAAACGTTAATTCGCCGCTTTCCATCTCAGCAATGACGCGGTCGCCTGTCTCGCGCACTTCATGAGCAGAGATCCGCCGGCCGCTTTTGAGAACAATGGTGTCCCCGGCTGTCCCGCAAAGCGGGACCAGAACCAGTGTGAAGGAGAAAAGCAGGGCTCGTCCAAGACGCAGCATGAGGTTTCTCAAAGACACATAACCCGGCGCCTTGCCCCGCCACCGCCGGGACGGGGCCTGCCTTGCAGCCAAGGGAGCAGGCTGCTAGATTGGAAGTTATGCGGAAAGCTCTCGCCGGAGCAATATTACTTCTGGGTTTGGCGGTGTCTTCGCCGCACCCCGCCACCGGCGCGCAAGAACTTTCGCCGCCTGATCTGCTCAAGGCCCTCAACGCTCTTCGCGTTGAAGGCGACCAGGTTTACCCGGTGCGCGACCTCAACCTTCGCCGCGATCGCTTTCGCATCCGTCTGGTGGAGGGCAAACTGGCTTTCCTTGCCCCTATCGCCGGCAGGGTAACCGGCGCGGTCTTTGCCGGAGAAGGTCAGATTGTTTTCGTCCCGCCCGGGCAGATGGAAAAGGCTTCTGTGCTGCGCTTTACCGGCCAGCCCATTCTCGATGAGAAGTTCGACCACGCCTATTTTCGCTTCACGGACTCGACCGCGGCCGACTGGCTTGAGCAAATGCGCGAGGTCGGGGCGGAGCCGGTTGCCGACCCGGCGTTTGCCGATGCGTGGTCCAACCGGGCGTTCCATCTCCATCCGCCTCACTCCTTGCGCATGATGTCCACTCTGCTCGACTCATCACCGCAGAACTATTTCTATGCCGGTCTGGCCGGGGCTCGTCTCGGCCCATTCGACGTGGTTTATGATCAGGCCGCCGGCGAATCATCCTGGGTCGGCCAAACCCGCGAGCGGGATGGCAAACCCTACTACGATGTTTGGAGCCTGATGCCATCCCGTGAGGCGCCCCGTGCCGAGCCCGCCTTCCGTAGCAAGCGTTTTGAGATCGAGACCACCATCCGGCCGGATCGAACCATGGAAGGCACCACGCGAGTGGAACTGGAGGCGCGCGAAGCCGGCCGCCGGGTCGTGACCTTCCAGCTCTCCCGCTTCCTCAGCGTGGATGAGGTAAGAGACACTGGCGGCCTGACGCTCTACTTCCTCCAAAATGCCGGTGCCGAAGGTCGCCCGAACGCCTCGCAGGAGGATGGCGCGCTGCTGGTCGTGCTTCCCCAGCCCACTCTCCAAGGCCAAGCACTGTCGCTCGCCATCCACTACCGCGGCTCGGTGATCGCCGACGTGGGCAATGGCGTTCTCTTTGTCGGTGCGCGCGGGAGCTGGTATCCCAACTTCGGCCTGCACGATTTTTCCCGCTACCGCATGACCTTCCGCTACCCGGCCCGTTTGCGGCTGGTCGCCAATGGCAACCGCCTGGATGAGCAGCGCCAGGGCGATTGGAAAATCAGCCGCTGGGAATCCGACGGCCCGGTTTGCGTCGCCGGCTTCAACGTCGGCAACTACGAATCGTTTGCGCTCAAGACACGCCGTCTGGACATCGAGGTTTTTGCGAATCGCGCGCTGGAGCCGGAACTGGCGCCGAAGCCTCAAATGATTCCGCCGGAGGTAACCCGTCCCTACGGCCGCCCCGGACGCATTTCCCCTTTTCCTTCCATCATCCCGCCCCGGCCAGCGGCCGAGCCCGGTTCGGAAGCAGCGCTCGAGCGGCTCGCCCGCGATGTCGCCCGAAGCATCGGTTTCTACGAGGAACTTTTTGGTCCTTTCCCCTATCGCCGGCTGGCGATATCGCAAATTCCCGGACGTTTCGGCCAGGGCTGGCCCGGATTGCTCTATCTTTCCACCTTCACCTTCCTGGCGCCGGAAGAGCAGCGCCGGATGGGGATGACCAGCTCGACCGCCGAATTCTTTTTTGAGCTGATGCCGCTCCATGAGACCGCGCACCAATGGTGGGGGACGCTCATCGGCTGGAAGACTTATCGGGATCAATGGCTGATTGAGGCCTTGTGCGTTTACGCTGAACTGATGACCATGGAAAAGCAGGATCCGGAACGGAAACAGCTTTCCGCGTGGCTCTCGCGCTATCGCACCGACCTGCTCGCCAAAGTGGATGGCGATCAGCCGGCCGAAGCCGCCGGGCCGCTCTCGCTCGGCCACCGGCTCGCTTCCTCGCGCAGCCCGCAATCCTACAGCGTCGTCGTTTACGAAAAAGGTGCCTGGATCTTCCACATGCTCCGCGAAATGATGCGCGACACCGAAGGCTCAGACCGGCGCTTCGTCCAGATGATCCGCGCCTTGACCGATCAGTTTCACTACCGGCTCATTTCCACCGCTGACCTGCAAAAGGCGGTGGAAAAGCACATGACACCGGTGATGATGGTGGATGGCCGGCGCTCCATGGATTGGTTCTTCGATCAGTGGGTCCATGCGACGGGCATTCCGCAATACCGCATGCAAGCCGACACGCGCGCCAAAGGCGCCGCCTACCAGATTCGGGGAAAACTCGTGCAGGAGGGCGTCCCGGAGACGTTCACCATGCCCGTGCCGGTTTATGGGGAATTAGGAGGGAAACTCGTCAAGCTGGGCCATGTCGTCACCAGCGGCCGGGAAACCCCCTTTCAGTTCACCACCAAATCCCCGCCTCGCCGCATCGTCGCCGATCCGTTCGGAACCATCCTCGCCTCGATGAAATGATGTCCTTCCCCTCTTGCACGATTGAGCTAATCGAGACGCACGACAAAAGGCGTGAAGCCCTTGGCGGCAAGCCGGTCAGCCAGCGAGCGAGCTTCCGACTCGGTCGAAAGGCTGCCAACGCGCACGCGATAGAAGAGGCCGCGCGGAGAGTCATAGGGCACGATGATGACGGGACGATACCGGGTCTCAAGAGACAGTTTCAGACGGCCGGCGTTCTCACGCTCCTGGAATGCCCCCACCTGGACGCCGTATCGAACGCCGCCGGGAACCTCCCGCCCTTCGGCGATAACTTCCAGCCGCACACGCGCCACCCCGGGCCCGACCATGTCAATCGCCCGCGCCGCCGCCAGCGACAGATCAAGGATCCGGTTTTCCACAAACGGCCCTCGGTCGTTGATGCGCACCTCGGCCCTTTTCCCGTTCTCCAGATTGGTCACGCGGAGATAGGTGTCGAAGGGCAGCGTGCGATGTGCGGCGGTGAAATCGTACATGTTATAGATCTCGCCATTGGCCGCGCGGCGGCCATGGTACGGCTCGCCGTACCAGGATGCGTAACCCTCTTCGACATAAGAGCCGGAGGCCGGCGGGGGAACAGCGACTCGGGGTGGTGGTGGGGCCGGGAAACGACCTATCGGACGAGGGCCTGCCTGGCGATGACAACCCGTCGCCAAAACGACCAGGAGAAAAAGCAGCGCGCCGATCCGGAGGCCTCTCACGATTTTACGTCGCGAGGATCAACCGCCGTCGGCTTGCCCGTCTTGGGCTCGGCTGACTTCCTGGCTTCTTCGACCTTCTTCGCCAGGGCCTCCAATTCCAGCGCCGCTTTGCGCAAAACCTTCGCCGTTCCCTCTTGCGCTGCTGGCCGGACTTCGTTTTCCAGATAGTCCACAATCCGCCTCAGCTCGCGGCCAACCGTGCGGCCCAAATCTTCAAGTTTCACCGGCATCGGAAAAGGACTCCACTCGAAAGAATTTTGGGTATTATAGGGGCCGCTTTCGGAGGATTCAAGGAGCACGCGTTTGCCTTTATCGCCGCGGCTGCGCTGGAAACTCGGTCGCTTGCTGGAGCAGGTGCGACTGCTCTTTTCCGCTCGCACCAAGGAGCCTCGCCCTCGGGTATGCCCTTCCTGCGGGGCGCTGGTCGGCGCCTATGAAAAGAGATGCCATCGCTGCGGAGCGGGCGTCGCCGGGCTGAGTTTTGGGCGGATGAAAAAGTGGACGGTGCGATTCCTGCCGGAACGCGCTCCGGTCAGCTTTCTTCTGCTTGGCTTCAACGTCCTGCTTTTCCTGGCAGCCTGGATTGCCACCGCGCGGGAGGCTCGAGGCTTTGCGCCCGGGGTGATCACCGGCCAGCTCGACGCCGGCGTTCTTGAGCGCATGGGCGCCATGCTGGGCCCGGCCATTCTCCTGGGGCAATACTGGCGGCTTGTCACGGCCATTTTTTTGCACGCCAATCTCCTCCATATCGGATTTAATTCTCTTGTCTTGCTCGACCTTGGCCCGGCAGTGGAAGAACTGTACGGATCCGCCCGCTTCTTTTTTTTCTACGTGGTCACTGGCGCGCTCGGCTTTGTGGTCAGCCTCTTTTGGCACGGCGGCATGGGTTTCAGCCTGGGGGCATCAGGGGCGCTGCTGGGGCTTGCCGGGGTGATGATCGGATACACCACCCGCTATCCGAGCAGCGTCGGACGGACGATCCGTGGCCAGTTGATCCGCTGGCTGATTTACCTTGTGCTGATCGGTGTTCTGTTCCGAGGATACATTGACAATGCTGCGCACGCGGGCGGGCTCATTGCTGGCGTGGCGCTGGCTTACCTCGTTCCCGACGCTTCTATCTTTGCTCGCCGGTCGTGGTGGGACAAGACCGGCTACTTCGCCACCGGGATTGTTATCTTGAGCTTTCTGATGGCGCTCCTGAACAGCTTGGGCGGTTAGTGGCCCATGCGCCTTTCCTGTTGCGCAGGTGGTGGGCCGGGTGCACGACCTGCTTGGTCGTTCATGCTCGCTTGCAACCGATCAGAAGCTGAGCAGCACGCCGATGGACGGCTGAACAAAAATCACGACGCTGCCTGGCGCCTGGAAGGTTCCCGTCAAGCTCGTGGTCGAGAAATTCGGCGCCAGAGTCAAATAATTTCGCAGCGCGATCCGAGCATCCAGCGGCCCAAGAACGGTAACATCGAGTCCCGCGCCGAAATTCCACTTCGGACGAGACACGTTACTAATGGGCAAGAAGCCGGCGCGGGCAAGGTTCGCTTGGGCTGCGTCTCGCGGACGATAGGAAATCACCCCCGAACCAGTCATCAACCAGGGACGAATGCGGCCGGTGGCAAAGCGATGCACCAGATTCACGTCAAAGGAATGTTCATCGCTCGGCAGAGAAAAGGTAGCGCCACTGACCAAATCCCGAAGCTTCAGGCCATTCCGTGAAAAGCCGTAGCCCAGTTCAAGACCGGTCTTTTCAAAGAAAAAGAGCCGCCCGCTGACCAGGAACCCGCCCGACTTCGTAAAATCGCCGGTAAAGTTGGCGTTGCTGAATTCCTTGGCAGAAATCGGCGAATTCGCTTCTGCGGCAAGCTCGAGGCGATTTTGTGCTCGAAGCAGCGAAGCCATCGTAAACACAAAAACCAGGAACACCGCGACTTTCAATCGCATCTGGACCTCCTGATTGGCTGGGACTTAGCTAGGATTCAAGCGGAGAGGAAAAGGTTGGCCGGAAATCCAGTCGGATAGAAAACAAGGTTCTTGGCTGCCATCACAAGGGTCGGTCACGTCCGCTTCAGAAATCGGTCGGGGCAGTTGCGGAATCACCCACATCAAT
>Ga0209002_10000252_pt1 | contig 41168 bp, 15 predicted proteins | sample Rifsed16ft2_FD_184010 | JGI IMG/M metagenome (GOLD analysis project Ga0209002, IMG submission 184010) | Soil microbial communities from Rifle, Colorado, USA - sediment 16ft 2 (version 2) | ecosystem: Environmental > Terrestrial > Deep subsurface > Rock core/Sediment | place: Rifle, Colorado...
AGGACGCTGAGGAGCCGCCCCTCGCTCACGCCGTGACGGCCGCGAGCCGCCGGATGACCGCCCGGCGCAGCCGGCCCGCGAACCGCGTCCAGCGGCTCGGGTTGGAGACGACGCGGACCTCGTAGAACGACGGGCAGAGCACCGCGGCGTGGGCCACCTCGCCGCACACGCCGCAGCCGACGCACGTGTCGTCCACGTGCGCGATCGGGTCGGCGCGGAAGGGGTCGGGGCTCGGACGGAGCGTGAGCGACGGGCAGCCGCTCAGGCGGATGCACGAGTGGTCGCCCGTGCAGACGTCCGGGTCCACGCCGAAGCGCGGCCGGACCACCTGCGCGCCCGCGGCCTCGAGCTGCCGGAGGCGCGGGCGCTCGCGCCGCTGGCGCTCGAGCATGCACTCGTTCCTCGCGATGACCACCTTGAGCCCGGGCACGCGCGTGGTGAGCGCCTCGCGCAGCGTCGCCACGACCTCCGCGATGCGGTACGAGTTCACCGTGCGCACCCACGGGACGCCGAGCCCGCGCAGCGCCTCGGGGATCGTCATGCGGACCGGCTCCCTCCGCGCGTTCGTGCCCGTGGACGGCAGGTGGTGCTGCCCGGTCGCCGCGGCGTAGAAGTTGTCGAGGATCACGAGGACGGAGTCCTGCTTGTTGTACATCGCGTTGGCGACGCCGTTCGTGAGGCCGTTGTGCCAGAACCCGCCGTCGCCCATGAACGAGACGACGCGCTTGCCGAAGAGCGGCGCCACCGCGCTCGACGAGGCCAGGCCCATGCCGTAGCCGAGCACCGAGCTGCCCACGTTGAAGGGCGCCTGGGTCGAGAACGTCGAGCAGCCGATGTCGGCCGAGACGTGCGTGTCGCCGACCGCCGGCTCCCGCTCGCGCAGGATCTTCATCGCGCTGAACACGGGGCGCTCCGGGCAGCCGGTGCAGAAGGACGGCGGGCGCTTGGCGACCGGCACCGGCAGCACCTCGCGCACCCGCGCCTGGTGGGCCGTGAGCGCGCGGTAGCGCTCCTCGAGCGTCGCCGCCGGCACCGAGCGGACACCCGCCGTCGCGAGAAAGCGGCTGAGCCCGCGCAGCACGAGCTGCGGCACGTACTCGCCGTTGGGCGCGAGGACGTCCTTGCCGGAGATCTCGACGTCGAGCCGCGCCTCGTGCGCGAGCGCCCCGAGCTCGCGCTCGATGTAGTTCGGCATCCCCTCCTCGACGACGAGGATCCGGCGCTTGCCGCGCATGAACGCCACGAGCTGCTCGGGCACGAGCGGGTGGATCGCGTTCAGCACGAGGAGCGGCAGCGGCGTGCGCCCGCGCGTGTCGGCCAGCCCGAGGACGTGCAGGCAGCGGAGCGTCGTGTTCCAGAGCCCGCCCTGCAGCACGATGCCCAGGTGGTCCTCCTCGCCGCGGTGGTGCTCGTTCAGCCCGTGCTCGACGATGTAGCGGCGCGCCGCGGGCAGCCGCTGCTCGAACTTCTGCGCCTCCATCGCGTAGGTGAACGGCGGCAGGTTGATCCGCTCGAGGCTGAAGCTCGGCGCGCCGAGCGGCGAGAGCATGCTGACCTTCGGCCGCACGTTGTCCTTGCAGTGGAGCGTGCCGCGCATGTGGCAGGCGCGGATGCGGATCGAGAAGAAGACCGGCTCGTTGCACGCCTCCGAGAGCCCGAAGCCCGCCTCCACGAAGCGGGCGAAGCTGTCGAGGCTGTTGCGCGGGTCGAGCAGCGGCACCGACGACTTGAGCGCCGCCGAGTGCGTCCGCTCCTGGAGGATCGACGACCCCTCGCCGTAGTCCTCGCCGATGACGATGACGCTGCCGCCGATCACGCCCGCGGAGGCCACGTGGGAGAGCGCGTCCGAGGCCACGTTGGTGCCGACCACGGACTTCCACGTCACCGCGCCGCGCACCGGGTAGTTGATGGACGCGCCGAGCAGCGCCGCCGCCGCCGCCTCGCTGCCGGACTGCTCGAAGTAGACGCCGAGGGGCTTGAGGACCGGCTCGTTGGCGTCGGCGAGGACGTCGATCAGGTAGGAGACGGGCGCGCCGGGGTAGCCGCCCACGTAGCTCACGCCCGATTGCAGCAGCGCCTTCGTGATCGCGAGGATCCCCTCGCCGCGCAGGACCTCGCCCTCGCCGAACGCGAGCTGCTTGACGTCCTCGGCGTACGACAGCTCCCCCATGGGCCTGGATTGTAGCTCACTGTCCACCGCTCCGCCGGCGATGTCAGGAATCCGAGACATTGACGCGGGTGGAGTCGAGGATGACGCTGAGAGCGAGGCCATCTCGCGTGCGTCCCTCTTACGTGCCGGTCGACGCCGAGCTGTTGAGGCGGCTCTATGTGGAGGAACGGCTGACGGCCGTTGAGACCGCGGTCCGGCTGGGGTGCGGGGCAACGACGGTGGGAAGGAGGCTACGCCAGTTCGGAATTCAGGCCCGCCCCCGGGGACCATCTCCCGGCTACGGATTCGAGCGCGGGACGACCGTTCCGTATCACCGCACGGTATGGTCGCCCGCGACGGCCTATGTGGTGGGCCTGATCGCGACCGACGGCAACCTCTCCCGAAACGGGCGCAACCTCTCGATCACCTCGAAGGACGTCGATCTGCTCGAGACCGTACGAGCATGCCTTGATCTGGGGACCCGGATGAGCCCCGTCAAGGGCGGCTACGGGACCACATGCTACCGTGTGCAGTGGAGCGACCGTCGCTTCTATCACTGGCTCGTCGGAATAGGGCTGACGCCCGCGAAGAGCCTCACTCTGGGGCCGCTGGATATTCCGGACGAACACTTCGCCGATTTCCTTCGCGGCTGCATCGACGGGGACGGCTGCATTCTCCTGTACACCGACCGGTCTCACACGATCAAAGACGCGAGATACGTCTACGAGCGCCTCTATGTCTCGCTCTATTCAGCGAGTCGGCCGTTTCTCGAATGGATCCAGACGGCGGCGCATCGGTTGGCCGGTGTCTCAGGAACCATCAAAGCGAATACGAAAGGGGACGGGACCGGCAACCGATCTCGGTTCTCCGCTACGCCAAGGCCGAGTCGATCCGGGTGATCCGCTGGATGTACTACGCGCCCGACGTCCCGTGTCTCGCTCGCAAGCGAGCGAAAGCCGAGCGGTTCCTCTCACCTCTCGGACGTGCTCGCGGCCGCCACGTCGGCCGACCGAGGGCCGGGTGGCTGTACAATGTGGGGCCGGATGGTGTGGACTCCTGAACGAGCCAACCGGAGTACGGCACGATCGCGGTATGCTTGTGGTCGGGGCGCTGTGGGGGAGTGGCGAAGCTGGAAACCGCGGCAGACTCAAACTCTGCTGCCCGCAAGGGCTTAGGGGTTCAAGTCCCCTCTCCCCTACCAACCCCATTCCTTGACAACCTTCCGCGCGCGCCTGTAACGTGATCCCTCGCGTGGGGCTGTAGCTCAGCTGGGAGAGCACAAGGCTGGCAGTCTTGGGGTCAGGGGTTCGAATCCCCTCAGCTCCACCATTCCTCCGACCTGCTGAGAGTCCCTCTGCGCTCGACAGGGTCTCACAGCACGGCGTGTTGGCCCCCGGCACATTCCTCCTCGAGAAGCCGTTCCCGCCCGACGCGCTCGCCCGGAAGGTCCAGGAGGTCCTGCGCGGTACGCCCGGCCGCTGACCGTCTTCGGCGCTACCGGCTCGGGAACCTCACCTTGCACTTGAGCCCGGCCGGGAGCCGGTACTGCGGATTCGCCAGCTCGAGTCGCACGGCGAAGGTGCCGCTGGCGGCGTCGACGACCCGATCGACCACGGTCACCCGGGCCCGGTAGCTCCCGCCCACCGGCGCCTCCGGCATCACGTCCGCCTGCATGCCCGGCGTGATCCGGCCCAGCATCATCACGGGGGCGATCACCTCGACGCGGAGCGGGTCGAGCTGGGCGAGCTTGGCGATCGCCGTGCCCTTGACGAACTCGCCCGGGGACAGGACGCGCTCGGTGACGACCCCGGCGATCGGGCTGCGCAGCGTCCGCTGCGCCAGGAACGCCCGGGCGCGTTCCAGGTCCAGCTCGGCGATCCCCCGGTTCTCGCGGGCTTCGAGGAGGCCGACCTCGGCCAAGAGCTTCTGCGTCTCCGCCTCGTCGAGGTCCTTCAGCGGGACCAGGTTCTTCTTGTACATCTCATCGGTCCGCTCGAACTTCCGGACGCCGAAGTCGAACCGCACCTGGCTCGACTTGAGTCCCGACTCGACGCGGGCGCGCGCCGCCGCCAGGGCGACGGTCGCCTTTTCCGCCGACGACTCGAGCGTCGCCAGCACCTGTCCCTGCTTGACGAGGTCGCCGCGGTCGACGGTCACCGTCTCGAGCACGCCCTCGGTGGGAAAGCTCACGGCCGTGACGAGGTACGGGCTGATGAGGCATTCGAGGGTCTCCGCCCACGCCGGCGACGCCGGGATCGCGGCGGCCAGCACCGCCAGGAGCAGCGCGCGACCGCGAGGCACGCGAGGATCGTGCCTCATTCCGGCCGTCCCGCAAACGCGAGTGCGGTTTCGCGCTGCTCGTCGTGATCGAGCAGGTCACGCCGGATCCGCGAGTGGAGCCGCTCGGCCGCGCGCTGCGCGCGACGCACCACGAGGCCCGCCAGCCAGGCGGCCGTCCGGCCCGGCATCCGCGTCGCGAGGCGCGCGAGCCGTCGCTCCATCCGGCCCGCGTGGACCGCCACGATCTCGTCCTCGAGCGACGCGAAGACCTCGTGCGAGCCCGGGTCGCCCTGGCGGCCGCAGCGACCGAAGAGCTGGCGGTCGATCCGGCCGGCCTCGTGACGCTCGGTCGCGATCACGTGAAGTCCTCCCAGCTCGGCGACCCGGGGCGCCAGGCGGATGTCCGTGCCGCGCCCCGCCATGTTGGTCGCCACCGTGATCCGCCCCAGCTCGCCGGCGCACGCGACGATGTCGGCCTCCTCCTTGTCCTGGCGGGCGTTCAGGACGCGGTGGGGGAGCCCCGCCGCGGCGAGGCGCGCGCTCAGATGCTCGGAGGCGGCGACCGAGCGGGTGCCGACGAGAATCGGTCGTCCCTGCCCGTGGAGCGCGGCGATGCGCTCCACCACCGCCCCCCACCTCGCCTCCGCGTCCCGATACACTCGGTCGGCATGCCGCCGCCGGCGGAGAGGCCGGTTGGTCGGGATGGACACGACCGGCAGCCGATAGACCGACCAGAGCTCGGCCGCGGTCTCACGCGCGGTCCCGGTCATGCCGCACAGCATGAGATAGCGCCGGAAGAAGCGCTGGTAGCTGATGCGCGTGAGCGCGTCGTGGCGCGCGCTGAGGGGGCATTCCTCCTTGACCTCGATGAGCTGGTGCAGCCCATGCTCCCACGAGCGGTCCGACATGAGACGCCCGGTGTACTCGTCGATGATCTGCACCTTCCGGTCGCGCACGATGTAGTGCAGATCGCGGTGGAACAGGTGCAGCGCCGTGAGGGCCTTGGTGACCAGCTCCTCCCGCCGGCGGCGGCCGGTCCACACGCCGCCGAGCGGCGGCGCGTTCTCGTCGAGCCGAAGCATGCCCGACTCGGTCAGCCGTGCCGCACGATCCTGCTCGTCGATCGCGAAGTCGAGGCCGGGCGTCAGTCGTGACGCCAGGGCGAGTGCCGTCGAATAGAGGCGGCGCTCGCTCGCGGCGCCGGCGGCGCCGCCGCCGGAAATGATCAACGGCGTGCGCGCCTCGTCGATCAGCACGCTGTCGGCCTCGTCGACGATCGCGTAGCTGAGCCCGCGCAGCACCAGCCGGCCGGCGCGGGCGTCGTCGCCCGCGAGGCGCTCGAGCTGGAGCAGGGTGCGGCTGGCACGCGGTCCCAGAGCCAGCCGGTCTCGCAGGTAGTCGAACGCCACTTCCTTGTTCGTGACGTAGGTGACGTCGGACGCGTAGGCGGCGCGCCGGTCCGCATGCTCCATCCCGTGGACCACGACACCGACCGTGAGCCCGAGCCCCCGATAGACCGGGCCCATCCACTCGGCGTCCCGGCGCGCCAGGTAGTCGTTGACCGTGATGACGTGGACCGGAATGCCGGCGAGCGCCGCCGTGCACGCGGCGAGCGTCGCGGTCAGCGTCTTGCCCTCGCCGGTTTCCATCTCCGCGACCATGCCGCCGAGCAGCACGCGTCCACCGACCAGCTGGACGTCGAAGTGACGCTCTCCCAGGGTCCGTTCGGCGACCTCCCGCACGAGGGCGAAGGCGCGGGCGACGAGATCGTCGACGAACCGGCGCGCGCGGAGCTCTCGACCGAGCCGCTGGGCCGCCGCGAGGATCGCGTCCTCGCCGAGCGTCGCGATCCCGCCGCCGTGCCGGTCGACGAGCGCGGAGAACCGCATCCAGCGTGCCCTGCGCACCGCTCGGTGACGCAGCAGGGGCGCCACGGCCCGAGCGGCAAGACGATCGAGGGCCCCAGGCGGACGCTCGCTACGCTCCGGATAGGCGCCGAGCGGGACCTCGGGGTGGACCGCGAGCCTAGACATTGAAGCGCGAGAGGAAGAGCTGCCGGACCGTCCGGTACCACTGCAGGGCGAGCGGTCTCGAGCCGTGGTCGAAGCGCACGTACGCGCGGCCGCCGACGTTGAGCCGGAGGGACCGAGCCGCAAGCTCGACGTCCACCTGAAAGACCTTCTGGGTCGCCGTGACCCCCTTCGGGTCCCGCGGATCGACGACGATCTGTCCTCCGCCAGCGCTGCCGAGCGCCGTCGTCGGCAGCCGCTCGCTCGCGGCCGGCACGATCCGGCGGAGCGTGGCGGGAACCGTGTCGGCGAGGCTCTCGGCGAGGCGCACCTCCAGCCCCACGGTATGGAAGCGGACCAGATCGATCGCGCCCTGGGGCACGGCGGCCCGGATCGTGACCGTGGCGAGCTCGACCACGTAGGCCAGCTGCTCGCCCTTCTTGACGAAGCGACCCGGCAGGTCCTCCGGCGTCGGCACGATGAACGCGCCCGCCGTGCCGCTGCGAACCGTCAGGGCCTCGACGCGCTCCAGCGCCTGGCCCAGATCTTGCCGCGCGTACCGCAGATCCTTCTCGATGATCTCGGCCTTCACCCGATCCACCGGGCGCTGCTCGTCGTAGCGCGCCTGGAGCTCGCGGACGCGCGCCCTGAGCATCGCCACACGGACGCCCAGATCGGAATCCCTGAGCACGATCAGCGCGTCGCCTTGCCGCACCCGGGAGCCCGACGACGCGACGAACCGCTCGACGAACCCGTCGGTGCCGGCCCGGACGAGCGACTCCTCCGGAATCCAGACCACACCCTCGACGACGCTGCGATACGGGACCGGCGCCAGCGTCACCACGCCGACGGCGGCCGCGACGGCCGCGCCCGCGACGGCGAGCGCCCGCGCGCGGTGCTTGCGGAGGCGCGGACTCGCGAAGAGAAACCGCGCCCCCTTGCCGATCGGAACGCCGATCCAGCCGACGGCCGTCAGGCCCGCGAAGAACATCGCCAGCCAGAAGTACCGGTCGGCGATGAAGGCGATGATGGCGATCACCACGAGCACCCGGTAGGCGAAGGAGGCCGCCGCGTAGGCCACGAACCACGCACGCTCGCCGGCCGTGGCCACGGCCAGCTCGGCCTCACGCTGCCCGAACAGGTAGCGTTCGCAGAGATACCCGAGGTACTTGTTGGACCGCTGCCGCAGGTTCGGAATCTCCAGGAGGTCGCCCAGGATGTAGTAGCCGTCGTACCGCAGCAACGGGTTTGCGTTGAAGAAGATCGTGGTGACCCCCGCGATCAGGATCACGTTGTAGGTGATCACGCGGAGCAGCCCGGCCTCGACGCTCAGCCAGACGTAGAGGGCCAGGGCCGCGAGGAACAACTCCACGGTCATCCCCGCGGCGCCGACGGCGATGCGCCGCCACTTGCTGCGGAACGCCGAGGCCGACGAGGCGTCCACGTACGGCACGGGCGTCATCACGAGGACCATGACGCCCATGTCGTGGACCTCACCACCGAATGCCTTCGTCGTGTAGGCGTGACCGAGCTCGTGCAGCGCCTTGATCAGGGGGAAGAGCAGCCAGATCGTGAACAGGGCCTGCATGGAGAACAGGCGATCGAGGGTGTCCCGGGTCAGGTCCGTCCAGTACACGCCGGCGAGGACGAGTGCCGGGAGGACGACCAGGACCCAGGCGACCGCCCCCGCCGGGCCGACGAGGGGTCTGACGAGCGGGACCGTCGCTGCGAGGAACCGCTCGGGGTCGAGCAGCCGCATGCGCCACGAGAAGAAGCTGGAGACCCGGCCGAGCCACCTCCTCCGCTGCTGGCGTTCGTACCGCTCCAGCAGGTCCGCCGCGTCGGGCGGGACATCGGACTGGAGCACGTCGCTCGCGTGGAGCTGGCTCAGGAGCTGGATGACGTCCTCCTGGGTCGGGCCGTCGTCGCCCAGGCGCTCGCAGGCCGTTTCCCAGAGCTCCTGAACCGTGCGCCGGCCATCCATGAGCCCGATCACCAGATACGCCTGCGGGGTGAAGCGGTGAAAGCGCTGGCCGGCGCGGTCCTCCAGCACGTACCACGTCTTGCCGCGGTACCGGTGGCGGTGGATGTGCGCGTGACTCCTGAGCCGCGGCTGGAGCTCGGCGACCCGGTACCAGGAGCTGCTGAAGAGCGGTTGCGTCACGGGCGCTACGGGAGCCAGGCCCAGAGCTTCAGCCGGAGCCAGTCGGCGGCCTGGCGTGTCCAGATCCAGACGAGCAGGTGCCGCCCGGACACGATCTTGCCGACCCCCTCCATGCCGGGCCGGAGACGCTGCGGCGCCCGATCGAGTCTCGCCTCCACGCGGAAAGAATTGCGCCCGTCGCGGGCCGTCGAGACGGGCGTGATCTTCGTCACCGTGAACGGCAGCGCGTCCGATGGCCAGGCAGTCAGGAGGAGCTGGCCTCGCTGGCCCACGGCGATGTCGGCGATGTCGCGCTCGTCGACCTCGAGCACCGTGCGGTAGCCGGCCAGCGGCGCGACCTCGAAGAGGGTCTGGCCCCGCTCGATCGGGGCGCCGAGCGACTGGCTCAGGTCTCCGGTCACGACGACGCCGTCGAACGGCGCCACGACGTGGGTGCGGGACAGATGATCGTCGGTCAGGGCGAGCTGCGCCCGCGCCTGGTCGGCCTGGGCGCTCGCGATCTGGAGCGCGGCGGCGTCCCCCTTGGCACGGGCCTGGTCCCGCTGGCGGCTCAGCTGCTCGAGCTGGCCCTGCCACCTCGCCCGTTCGAGCCTGAGCTCGCGGTCGTCGAGCACCGCGAGCACCTGCCCCTCACGGACGGCGTCGCCGGCGCGGACCGGCGCGTCCTTCAGATAGCCGCTGAACGGGGCGACCGCGGCGATGCGCGTGCTCGGCTCCATCACGCTCCGGGCCGACACGCGGTAGTCCCCCTCGGCCAGCGCCAGGAACAGGCCCAGGGCCGTGAGCCCCGCCACGGTGAGCTTGAGTGCGGTATGCCGCGGACCGATGAGATGGCCGAGGTGGCGCAGTCCCACCTGGACCGCCTTCTCGATCAGCCAGCGATCGTCCCGGCGCTGCACCTCCAGCACGGGACCCGCGACGGCCGCGAGCGCCTCGCAGAACTCCACCGTCGCCCGATCGAACGGCCGGTCGGCCCCCCGCTCCAGGGTCAGCGCGCCGACCACACGCGCCCCCTCCGCGAAGAGGACCGTGCAGATCGCCCCGGCGTTGGACTGCCGCGCCAGGTCGGCGTGGGCCCCGGTCACGCGCGCCTCGGCCCCCGGCGGTTCCGGGTAGACCACCGTCGCGCGCTGGTCCAGGGCCTCGTCCATCGCGGCGCCGATCGCGCGGATCAGATTCGTCTGCTTGGCGAAGTTCGCCGTGTGGGAGACGGCCCGCGGGTGCATCCGGCCGCGCTTGAGGAAGCCGACGCTCACCCGGTCGCAGCCCAGACGCGTGGCCAGAGTCGTGACGAAGGTCGTCGCCGCGCCGTAGAACCGCTCGTGGCCGAGGCTGCTCGTGACCAGCTCGAGGACCGTCTGCAGCCGCTGCTTCGACGCCTCGACGCTCCCCGGATCGAGCTGCGCGGCGCCGAGGCGGTGCACCAGCACCTCGAGCCAGCCGGCGCCCCACTGGAGCTGGCGCAGGACCCCTTCCAGCTCCGCCTGGGGCCGGGGTGCGATGTCGAGCGCGACGACGCCGTGCACCCGCCCGTTCGCCTGGATCGGATACGCGACGTCGTAGCGCTCACGGTCCCGCACCGACGCGTCCGTACCTGCCTCGCGCTTCAGGACGATACCGCGCCGCTCGGCGAGCGCACGCTCCGCGGCCTCGGCCAGATGCGCCGCGGCGCGAGAGCCTTCCGGCCAGAAGGCCGCCGGAGCGAACTTGCCCGTGGTCGGAGAGGCGGCGACGACGACGCCCCGGCCGACGCCCGGGATCATCCCGCACTGGAGACCGAGCCAGTTCCGGTAGAAGGCCTCCGGCGTCGCCGCCTCGGCGAACTCGCGCCAGAGGGCGTCGAAGGAAGGCTCCCTGGGGCCGACGCCGCTCAGCGGCGGCGGCGGCGTGATCGGACGGTGGACCTCGACCAGGGCCGGCTCTTACGACGCCGCCGGCGCGTCGGCCTGCGCTCCCTCGACCTGGACGGCGCCAAACCGGGCTTCATGTTCCCGCAACACGTTGGCCAGGAGCGTCGACAGCCGCTTGGCGACGAACGGGTTGAGGATGAGTCGGTCGGTGAGCTGCACCGTCACGTCCTTCTGCCCGGCGTGCCACGCCTGGTTGATGCCGAAGAGCAGGACGACCTCCTCGCGCGTGCTCGCGACGTTGCAGACGTTCGAGTACGAGCTCTTCATCCGGGAATCGTCCCACTTGATGGTGAGCTGCTGGGCCGTGCGCTCGGGCCCGGCCACAGCTTCGCGTTCACGCTCGTCCGCCATACCGTCTCCTCTCCTCCGCGCAGCGGGTCTCAGCTCGATGGGGTCCGGGTCAGTATGCCCGGCGGCCGCGGAGCCTCGGCCGCTCGAATGGGCACGAGCTCCGCGGCGTGCCACCCGTACCTCGCCGCGTAGGCCGCGTTGAGCCCCAGGCACCGCGTCGAGCTGCACGCCTCGCGATGCACGCACTGGTAGAAGCCGTTGCGCCGGAACTCGGTCCAGAAGGCGGGGTCGATGAACAGCCGCGGCTGCGAGTTGTCGAGCGTGTCCCCGTCCTCGCCCAGCAGGCAGTGCGGAAAATTCTTGACCATGACGCCACGGTCGAGCGCGTGGCATCTGGCGATCGCCGTCCTCAGGAAGGGGAGCACCTCGAGGTGGGATGCGCCCAGCTCCTTGACGTCCTGCTCGTTCATGGCGAAGTAGACCCAGAACTCGTGCTGGACCATCCGCCGCAGGTGTCCGAGCCGGTCGACGAGCCGGGGCAGATGCCGGTAGCTCTTCACCGTGACGACGGTGTTCGTGAGGGTCGCGACGCCCGGCAGCGCGTCCAGGTTCTCCAGGCCCCGGAGGGTCTTGTCGAACGATCCCGGCACTGTCGTGATCGCGTCGTGCGTCTCGGCGTCCGCGGCGGTGACGCTCACGAAGAACTCGTCGACTCCCGCGTCGACCAGCTCTCGGCAGTAGGCCTCGCTCGCCAGGCGCATCCCGTGCGTCTGGATCCGCACGTGCTCGAAGCCCCTCCGCCGCGCCTGTCTGGCCAGCTCCGGCAGGTCACGCCGCAGCGTGATCTCCGCCCCGGTGAGGATCAGACCCGTCCACCGTCGGTGCGTCGCGTTGTAGTCCAGGAGCTGCTCGAACCGGCTGAGCGACTCCGGCTCCAGCCGGTCCATGGTGTCCTCGATCATGCAGTGGACGCAGGCCAGATTGCAGCGGAACTCCAGCGTCATCGACACGTAGCGATCGTCGTCAAACCGTCCCACGGGGCTTCCCTTCCCTCTCGGCTCGAGTCGCCGGGGACCCTGCGCCCTCGAACCGCGCCTCGTACTCCGCGACCACCCGGCCGAGCAGCACGGCGAGCCGCTTCGCGACCGGCGGACTCAGCACGATCCGCTGGCCGAGATCGACGACGAGCTCCTGGCGGTCGGTCCGCGAGGCGCGGCTCACGCCGAACGACAGGACGAACTCCGCGTCGCTGGTCGATACGTTGCACTGGTTCGCGTGCATCCGCCTGGCGCTCGCGTCGTCCCAGCGGACCCGGGCGGCGCCCGAGCTCACGGCTTCGTCCCCGTGACCAGGAAGAACGGCGTCTCGAGGTCGATCCACCGGACGTCGACGCCGCGGAACCCGAGTGCGCCGAGCTGATCAACGTACGCCGCCGGCGAGCGAAACGAGCGGAAGAACAGCAGCAGCGGGATCATCGCGTATGACGGCGCGCCGGTCGCGACCGGTCCCCGCTCGAAGATGAGGAGCGTTCCCCCGGGCTTCAGCGCCTCGCTCGCCCGGACGAGCAGACGCCTCGCGTCCCGCTCCGGCCAGTCGTGCAGCATGGACTTGAACGATACCAGATCGCGCCCGCCGGGCAGCGGATCGGTCAGCGCGTTCCCCCGGACGAAGTCGATCCGCGCGCCTTCGGGCTCGCGCTCCACGTGTGCGCGGCCGATGTCGCACACCACGGGCAGGTCGAACACCGTCGCCGTGACCGCCGGGTACCTCCGACAGATCCGGAGCGCGAATTCCCCGCTGTTGCCGCCGACGTCCAGGACCCGCTCGTGGCCCCCGAAGTCGTGATGCTGCAGGCACACCCCGGCCTCGTACTTCGTGAGACACGTGGTGATGCGCATCCACCGTCGGGTCGCCTCGTAGTCCTCGGCGCTCGCCCCGAGCGCCCGGTCGTAGGAGAACAAGCGAAAGGTGCGGGCCTGACGCCGGAACGTCTCGGGGTCCCGGATCGCCGCCGTGAACAGGTCCGTGAAGTCCGGCAGCACCAGCGCGGCGTACTCGAGCTTCGTCTCGAGCAGGTCACGGAAGCGGAGGGCCCTCCGGAAGTCCTCGCTCAGCGCGACGCCTCGCGGCCGTTCCTCGACGACGCGGTTCGTCCGGAGCAGGTCCAGCAGCAGCCGCAGGCCGCGGCCGTCGCCCGGGAACCCCGTCGCGAGATCCGCGACGGCCATGGCCTCGTGGGCAGCCAGCCGGTCGATCACCCGGAGCTCGAACGCCGTCTTCAACGCCCGTGCGTCGATCAGGGTCGTGAGAAAGCCGTCGACACAGAGGTACTCCCGCTCGTCTGTGGGCTCCATGGACGCCGCCGGCGGCGGGCCCACCGCGAGGCCCCGAGCGCGGTCGGTCACGTCAAAAGACTCCATAATAGGCGCTCTTGAGGAACACCAGCCTGCCACCCTCCATACGGTAGTCGATCCCGACATCGTACAGCATGTGGCTCAGACTCGGCCGGTTCCTTTCGACGAACGACACGATCGCTTCCGGATACGCCAGCCGCCGCAGGAAGAAGAGGAACTGATCCACGTCAATCCCGACGAAGTAGACGGCATCGTTCCGCTTCTTGTTCGCCACCACGATCACCCGGCACTTCTGCAGCTCCGGCCACAGGATCTCCTCGATCGGCACCCGCGTGGCGTCCATGTACGCGGAACACCCGGCCTTGTCCTTGATCTCCGCGAGCTGCGAGCGCGCGTCGAAGAAGAAGTAGAAGTTCTCGAGGGCGGTCCCGCGCTTCGTCAGCGAGTAGCAGATGCCCCCGGAGACCGTGCTCCCGGGCGTCCCGACATACATGTGGATCTCGTCCAGGGAGGCCGTCCCCGTCAGCAGCGACGGGCCCACGTCGAGCGAGAACATGAAGTACGGCAGGCGCTCGTTGACCGGGACGTCGCAGCGCACCCGAGGCCGGAGCGCCTCGGCGACTCGCGTGATGGAGCGCGTGCGCTCTCGGCGCCGATAGTCGTAGAAGTAGAGCTCCCAGCGCAGCTCGCCCCCGATCCACTTGACTCCGAAGACCGTCTTCGACACGCCGATCGCCTGCCGGAGGAGCGGCACCAGGTCGAAGCATTCCTCTCCCACCCCCGCGACCTCGAACGACCGGAACAGCAGGTTCACCGATCGAAACTTGCCGCCCGGGGGCGCGACCGGCTCGTACTCCCACAGGCAGAAGTCCTGCAGCGTCTCCCCCTCCGCCGCGTACTCGAGGCGCTCGTCGAGCGTCTTCATTGCGCGCCGAAGTAGATGGAGAGGAAGTCCTTGCCTTCCCGGTCGAAACCGCCCGTCACGTGCCCGAAGGGCGCCGCGCTCACCTGCGCGTACGCCGCCTCGAACCGGTCCGCGGAGATCGCGTAGTGCTCGCAGATCCTGAGGAACAGGGCGTGGAGATCGCGCAGCCGCAGTCGCGCGTTGTAGAGGTTGATGTCGAACGAGTTCCGCGGGTTCCCCTCCTCGGTGGTCTCCAGGTACAGGAATCGATCGGCGGCCACCCGGCCCGCGGCCTGCAGGACGATCTCGCGCGCGAGCGCGAGCGGGGTACCGGAGGGGCCGCCCGCGAAGGCGCGGGCCATCCGCTCCAGCATGTCGTCGGTGGAGAGCCCGGGATGGCACGTGTACCGCGCGACGGAGCACCGCCGGCTGTCGTCGGCATCCCACTTGAATCCCAGGTACATGAGGAGGGGATCCCGCCGGTTCTCCGCCTTGGCCCTGACCAGTCTCCCCCCGAATTCCAGATAGGCCTTGTAGCGCTGCGTCCGCTCGCTCTCCTCGAAGCCGAAGAAGACGATGTTGGCCTGGAAGATGTTCTCGCGGAACGCCGCCACGAAGCGCTCCGGCATCCGGAGGCGCTCGCAGATCGCCAGGAGGCGCCCGCCGGCGTCCTCGCTGAGCGAATCCCGCTTGAAGCCCCACAGGAACCGGTTCGCGAGCAGGGTCCGCTCGAACATCTTGAAGGAGCGCTCGAGCACCGGCTGGACTCCGAGGTCCTCGACGAGGCGAAGCAGCTCGGCGGCCTGCTCGGGGATGCCTTCGGTGAGCGACACGGGCGACTTCCGGCTGGAGAGCGGCGCCGCCGGCGGCAGCGGCTCGCCCCCGAGCGAGCCGTGCTCCCACTCGTAGTCCCGGACGGCGTGCGCCAGCATGGCCGCGAGCCGCTTCGCGGTGGAAGGGCTCAGGACGATCCGGTCGGACACCTCGAGCACGAGCTCGTCGGTGCCGGGCACCCGGCGCCCCTTGCTCCCGAAGGACAGGGTGACCTCCGAGCGATCGGCGGACAGCTCGAACACGTTCGCGTAGCTCGTGCTCGCATTCGAGCCTTCCCAGCGCACCGGGACCCGAGCCTCAGACATCGGGGCCCTCCGCGCCCGACGGGTCGGCGGGGCCGACGCCGCCGCGTCCGCTCCTACCCGCCTCCACCGCCGGGATCAGTCTCCCTCGACACGTCACGCTCCGCTGATCGCGGTCGCGGGGCTCGCCTCGACCAGCTCGATGTCCGGGGCCACGTCGATGCTCCAGTCCAGGAGGTGCGACTCCGCCGACTCCGGCCGACTCAGCTCACCGCGCCGCGCGGCCGTCGTCAGGCTGCTCCAGAGATCCCCCGCCGCGTCGCCGTCGAAGATCCGGAAGTCGCGCAGGGCCGCCAGGACCCCGCCGCCGCGCTGCTCGTCGCGCGTGCTCAGGCCCGCGAACGCCCCCGCCGACCAGTCGATCCCCGGCGCGGCCGGTGCGAGGCGCACCGGCCCACCGAGCGCGACCTCGACAGGCTGCGCGGAACCCGTGTCGTGCGCGACGAGCCGCTCGCCCTGCGTCAGCGTCGGCGACATCACGTCGGCCACGCCCTCGTGCGCGAATCCCATCACGTGTCCGAGCTCGTGCATGGCCACCGTCAGCAGGTCCACGCCGCCACTGCCGCCGCCGACGATCCAGCCGTACCCTGCAGCGTCGGCGTCGAAGACGATCGAGCGGCCCACGGTGGTGGCGAGCACCGGCCCGTCGAGCTCCGCGACCGCGAACCGGAAGTCCGCCAGCGCCCCCAGCCGCGAATCCCCGTTGCCCAGCGTGTCGGTCCACTGGCGGATCGCCGTGTCGACCGCGCCGTCCAGCGTGCGGACGTCGAGCGTGCCGGTCGCCGCCGGTGCAGCCGCGATGGCCGCCGCTTCCATGTTCTGGCCGCCCGACTGCGCGAAGGCGGGATCCGTCGTCTTGATCGTGACGTTGTCGAAGCTCGCCGCTCCGCCGGTCGCGAACACGCCGAATCCGCCGTCCACGACGACCGCGTTGAACGCGAAGCCGACGACCGCCTGACCGTTCAGCGTCACGCTGACCGTCGACCCCTTCAGCGAGATGCCCAGCGTGTAGTCGGTGCCCGCGTTGATCGTCCGGGCCACCGACGCGTCGATGACCCAGCCGTTCTTCGCCGTGTAGTGCCCGATCACGACCTTGTCCGCGGGCGCGTCGATCGCGACGAACTTGAAGTCGTCCCCCTCGTACCGGTCGAAGACGAAGCCCGCGCGGCCCTGCGTGTTGACGATCGAGGACAGCTCGAGCACCGACGATACCTGGAGCCCGCCGACGCCGAGGTCGATCAGCTTCGCCGCGGTCCCGCCCGAGGGCGGCACGGCCACGTAACGGCCGCCGCTCACGGCCCACGTTCCGCTCGTCGCGCCCGTGAACAGGTCGGCGACGCCGTCGCCGAAGTCCTCGGTCGACTGGAACGTCGCGGCCGCCTGCACCACCTGCACCTGGACGTTGTCGAACGAGCCGCGCGAGTTGTCCGAGCCCACCCCGACGAGGCCCCAGTTCAGGCCGTACGACCAGCCGTCGATCACCCGCGGCGCGAACGTGTAGGTCAGCGAGTCCTTGTTGTTGACGATGATCGTGGCGTTGAGGCCGTTGATCGACAGCATCATGTTGTAGTACGTGTCGGCCTTCGCCAGGAACGGCGTCTGCTTGTCCACGTGCCAGCCCGAGGCGTCCCGGTGGCCGGCCACCAGCTTGTTCGTGGAGATGTCGATGCCGGTGAACTTGAAGTCGGTCTTCGTGTTGTAGTCGAAGATCAGGTAGGCGTTCCCCTTCCAGCCTGCCGTCGGCTTCACCACGTCGACCGACGCGAGCATCTCGAAGTAGGCGGGCAGCGCGTCGCCGACCTGGTACACGGCGACCGCGTCGCCGCCCAGCGACTGCGCCGACACCTGGAGCGCGCCGCCCGAGACCGTCCACGCCCCGGAGTCGGCGAAGAACGCCTGGGCCGTACCGTCGTTGAAGTTCGCCGACCGCAGCACGTCGCGCTTGCCGCCGGGAACGTTCCCCGGCTGCGGGTCCGTGGGCGCGCCGGTCTGGTCGTGCCACGCGAAGTCCTGCTGCCTGATGACGGCGAGCTCGCCCTCCGGCTCGCCGTTCCGCGTCGGGTCCGCGCCCGTGTCGGCGGCGCGCGTCGGGTCGGCGCCGTCGTTGGCCGACAGCTGGTAGAGGAATTCCGCGAGCTGCGGCTGCAGCGTGCGGCTCACCGTCGCCATGCCGAACGGCGCAAACGGCACGAGGTAGCTGTTGAACTCGCCGGCCCAGTCGATGAGCCGGTCGCCGCCCGTGTTGCCGATCAGGACGTCGCGGCCGGCTCCGCCGAAGGCGCGGTCCTCGTAGCTGGCGGCCGTGTCGGGCGCGTTGTTGAGCCCGCCCGCCGTGGTCAGCACGTCGTCGGCGTTGAGCAGGTCGTTGCCCCAGCCGCCGTAGAGGTCGTCGCGACCCGTGCCGCCGACGAGCCAGTCGTTGCCCGTGTCGCCGAAGAGCGCGTCGTTGCCGTCGGAGAAGATCCCCGTCGCGACCTCCGCGCCCTCGGTGCTCACGAAGTTGAGGAAGAACTCCTTGCCCGCGCCCGTCTTCGACAGCTCGCCCACGTCCGTCAGCAGGATCTTCCGCAGCGGATCGTACTCGTCGTACAGCGCGAACTCGCCCGCGCGCCGCGTCCGGTCGACGTGCCAGCCGTCCGGGTCGTCCGGGTTGAAGCGGAGGATGTCGCCGTCCGCGAGGTTGAGCGGATGCCCGTAGTCGGTGCGGATGACGCCGATGAGCAGGTCGGTGGCGTCGTACAGCTGCGCGTAGGACTCGACCGGTGCCTCGGCGCCGGAGATCGCGTCGTCCCCCGAGCCGCCGTGGAGCGTGTCGTTGCCGACACCGCCGTAGATGATGTCGTCCGACTTGTGCGCGACCGTCGCGGAGCCGCCGAACTCGTCCTGGGTGCCGTTGAAGGTCACGTCCACGCTGAACGGCGTGAGGTCGGCCGTCTTCTTCAGCTGGCCGCTCACGTTGATGGTCGCCGACTGCACGTTGCCCGGCGTCGTGATGAGCAGGTCGAGCTGGCCGGCGAGGCTGCCGATCCCGTACAGCGGCTCCGCCGTGCCGTTCCGGCTCGTGAAGAGCCGGCCGTCGTCGCCGAGGACGCCGTCGTCGCCGGCGCCGCCCGAGATCCAGTCGTTGCCGTAGCCGGCCACGAGGTCGTCGTCCTGCCCCTCGCCGAAGAGCACGTCGTTGCCCTTCATGCCGTAGACGACGTCGTCGCCGCCCTCGCCGTGCAGCTCGTCCGCCGCGCCGATGTCGGTCGCCGCCTGCGCCGCCGTCGGCGCGTAGTCGAGACCGCCCGGGGTGTAGTCGACGAGCTGGACGCCGCGCACGACGATCTTCGCCTGCGGCACCGCCGGCGGGTCGTTCGTGTAGGTGTCGTAGTTGAAGGCCAGGAAGCCGCCGAACATCTCCACGCCGCCGCCGCCGCCCGGCGCGTCGTTGACGCCGAGCAGCCGATAGATGTTGCCGTTGTCGCCGAGGATCACGTCGGCGTCGGTCGCGTGGCCCTGCGGCGTCAGGTTGCCCGCGTCGTTGCGCGCGACCGCGGTCCCGGAGCCGCCGAAGACGAGGTCCGAGCCGTCCGGCCGTTGGTTCGGCGTCTCCAGGCTGAACAGCGTCGAGCTGCCGCCGATGAGGTCGTCCTGGCCCTGGTTGCCCAGGATGACGTCGTTGCCGCCGTTGCCCTCGACGTAGTCGTCGCCGTCGGTGGCCGCGTCGAAGGACGGGTTCAGGACGAGGGCGTTGCCCGCGTCCCGGGAGGCGCCGACGCGCGAACCGTTGCTCACGAAGTCGATCGAGCCGTCGCCCTGGATCACGTCGTCGCCGAGCTCGCCGAAGACCGTGTCGTCGCCGCCGCCGCCGGCGATGTAGTCGTTGCCGTAGAGGACGGCCGGCGTGCCGTTGGCGTGGTCCAGGAGCGTGATCTGGAAGTCGGCCCAGGCCGCGCTCCCACGCGGGTCCGCGTACTGGCTGGCCGAATTGATCAGGAGCTGGCCGGCCGTGGCCGCGGCGGTGCTGTAGACCTGCGTGCCGCTCAGCACCCGGAACCGCGGATTGGTGAAGTCGCCGAGCGTCAGCGACCGGTCGAGCGACACGTTGTCACCGAAGATCAGGTCCTTGTCCAGGCCGCCGTCGATGGCGTCGCTCCCGGTATTGCCGATGAGGATGTCGTCGCCGGCGTTTCCGTACATCGTGTCGTCGGCGCCGTCGCTGTTGCTCTTGCTCTCCACCTGGATCACCCCGGCCGTCGACAGCAGCGTCTCCGCGATCGTCTGCGTGACGAGGCCGAAGTCGCCGAACTCGATGTCGGCGCCGCCGTCGCCGAAGAGCGTGTCCTGGCCGGGCGTCAGCGTGTCGTGCGTGTCCGGCGGGAACCCGGGAATGGGCGCCGACACGGCGAACACCGTGACCAGCTCGCGGTCGTAGAGCGTGCGGTCGATGACACCGCTGTCCTGGTTCGGCTCGGGGATGCTGACGGTCGTCTTGTGGACGTTGAACCCGTCGTCGCCGTAGATGATGTCGTCGCCGTCCTGGCCGTGGATCGTGTCGTGGCCCGAGCCGCCGGCCAGGTGGTCGCCCGCCTGGCTGCCCCAGATCGTGTCGTCGCCGCGCCCGCCGAAGATCGTGACGCTCTGGGTGGCGTTGCGCGCGTCGATCACGTCGTCGCCGGGGTTGTTGAAGGCGATCGCGTGCACCGACGCCACGCCCGACGTGCCGACGTACCGGCTACCGTCCTGCGAGGTGTCGCCGAAGACGACCAGCGGCGAACCCGCACCGCCGCCGCCGTTGATGGTGATGGTGTCGCTGCCGCCGCCGCCGTGCACGAGGGTGAGCGGGCCGCGGGTGCCGTCGGGCGCGGCCATCGTGCCGTCGATCGTCAGGCTGTCGTCGCCGCGGCCGAGCATGACCTCGAGCGTCTCGACCATCGTGTAGTTGATGCCCTTGGCGAAGTCGTGCGGCGTCCCGTCCTCGCCGACGAAGTGCAGGTCGGGGCCCATCCCGTTCATGAACAGGTTGCTGCCCGTCAGCGTGCCGACGTCGTTCGCGCCGCTGCCGTCGTTGAAGATGTTCAGCGTGTCGACCGAGCCCGTGTCGTCCGTGGTGATGACCTCGCCGACCGGGCCCGGATCGGTCTCGGTCGGCAAGATCACCGCCCGCCTGATCGAGCGGTCTTCTGTCCCGACGCTGCCGTCGATGGTGAGCGCTCCCTGGATCGCCGTGCTCGCCACGTGCGGCTGCACCGGGAAGAATTTCAGCGGCTGGATCTCGTCCGTCGGCGGGGCCTGCGGATTCGCCGTGACCCTGACGACGAACGGCGTGAACCAGTTGGTCGCGTCGAAGGTCACCGTGGCCGGGGTGACGACCAGGCCGTCCGCGTCGAGGACGGCCGGGGTGAAGACCGGGCCGCCCGGCGGCACGACCACCGCCGAGTCGACCAGCGTCTGGTCGTCCGTCAGGAGGGCGATCGTCACCGCCGCCGCCGGCGCGTGCGTCAGCCGCAGGCTGTACGTGTCGCCGGTCGGGTCGCCCTTCACCACCAGCGTCGATCCGTCGGTCTCCCGCACGTAGACGCCGGCTCCATCCGTGTCGATGAGCTTGACGTTCAGCTTCGGAGCCGGCTTCGTCGCGAAGAAGCTTGTGTAGCTCGCGTCGGTGCCGCCCACCGCATGGCTGATCTGCGCCGTCACGGGATTCTGGACGACGAAGTCCTGGGCGGCCGCCACGTCCACGGTCGCAGCCACGTCCCAGTTGGACTCGTCGAACGTGAACGTCTGTGTCCCGGCGTTGTATCGCGGGTCGAGGCTCGAGAGCGCCAACCGCGCGTCGCTCGGACTCAGCGTCACCGTCACGGTCTGGCCCGCCGCCGGCGCCTTCGCGAGCTCCAGCGTGTAGCTGTCGGTGAGGCCGTGCGTGCCGGCCGCAGCGTCCTCCTCGAGCACCACCGTGTCCAGGTCGGTATGCGTGAGGCGCAGCCCGGGCTGGTCGTCGTCGAGGACCCGCACCTTCACGTTGCGGATGGCCACGTGGTTGAAGTCGTCGTCCAGGCTACGGCTGCTCATGCTCACGATGACCAGCCCGTCGCCTTCGGGAGCGACATCGTCGATGGCCTTGACCGTCACCGTCTTCTTGGTGCCCGCCGGCGTGCCCGCGGCGAACGTGAGCACGGCCGCGGGCTGGAAGGTGGCTCCCCCGTCGATCGACACCAGGAGCGTGGCGGCGCCGAGCGCCCCCGCCTCGGACGGGGAGCCGGCCGCCGACACGGTGATGTACACGTCGTCCGTGGGCGCGGCCGCGAGGCTCACGTCGTAGGAGTCTTCCGTCGCGCCCGCCTCGCCCACCGTCGTCGCGCCGCCGCTCTCCTCGATCACGATCTGCCCCGAGGCCGGGGTCGCCACGTGCAGGTCCACGCCCTCCGCGGGCAGGTTGTCGTATGCCGGGTCGGTCGAGGTCACCTGGTGGTTGATGACCGCGCTGATGCCCTCCAGGTCACGGCTGACGATCGGCAGCGTCACGTCGCCGCCCACGTTGAACGTGTCCCAGCCGATGCCGCCGACCACGTTCACCGCCACATCCGCCGGCGTGCTGAGGACGAAGAAGTTGTCGTTCCCCTCCAGCCCGTCGACGGTGATGGACTGGACGTTCTCGAACGTGATGTGCAGCCCGGCCCCGAAGATGCCCTCCTCGGAGATCGCGAAGTTGTCGCTGAACTCGGTGCCGAGGACGACGATGCGGTTGAAGCCGGTGCCGCCGTCGATGTCCACCGGCGCGTTGACGGTGTACTGGATGAGGTCGTTGCCGTCGCCGCCCAGCGCGGCCGCCTGCGCCGCCGTCGACAGGTCCTTCAAGACCTCGCCCGTGAGCGGGTCGGCCAGCGCGAAGGCGCGGATGATGAACGTGTCGTCGCCCGCGTTACCCTCGAGGCGCAGCTCCGCCTGGTTCGCGTACACCTGCATCGTATCGTTGCCCGAGCCGCCGTAGACCACCATGGGGAAGGTGACCCCGCGGCTCAGCCAGCCCTTGGTCGTGTAGATGGTCGCGATCTCGTCCCCCGGCGCCACGGCCGGCGGGATCCGCTCGGCGCCGAAGACCTGGCCGACCTGGAAGAAGTCGTCCCCGGCCCCGCCGTCGAGCGTCGTGATGCTGCTGTTGTCGTCGCTGTAGAACGCGTCGGCGCCGGTGTAGCCGTTGACGATCAGCCGTCCGTTGACGTTCTCGTCGTAGTTGATCCGCTCGACGCCGGCCAGCAGGTGCTGCGGGTCCGGCTCCGGCAGGTGGGCCGGATCCGGCGTCAGGTACGCCACGAAGTTCCGCCGGACCAGGAACAGGTCCTCGCCGTCCGGGTTGTTCGAGTCGCCGACCTCGGTGCCGTTGATGGTCAGCGTGTCGGCGCCGTCGTCCGGGGCGCCCGTGTCGAACACGTTGATGACGTAGTCGGTCGCGGTGGCGTCGGCCCGGACGTTGACCACGACGTCGTCCGTGTCGCCCTGGCCGTCGATGTCCAGGGTCGAGGCCCGCGTGTGCAGCTCGTTCACCGTGACGAGGTCGTGCCCGGCGCCGCCGAAGACCTCCACGTGGCCCGTCAGCGCGTGCGTCGGGAAGCCCGGGTCCGCGGGCCCGTGGTTCTCGTAGTCGAAGGTGATCGCGTCGTCGCCGTCCTCGCCGTAGTACCGGATCTCGGGCGCGGTGACCGTCCCCTTCGTCAGGATCGTGTCGCCCCCGCCCCCGCCGTGGACCTCCACGAAGCTCGCCGCGGTGACGTGGGCGTCGTCGACGAGGATCGTGTCCGCGTCGCTGTTGCCGGAGATCACGAGGTCGCCGGTCTGGATCGTGCCGTCGACGTCGATCGTGCTGCCGAGGCCCGGGTCGCTGTTGCCGAAGTCGCCGTCGATGATGACGTGCCCGCCCGCGCCGGTGACGAGCGAGGCGCCGCCCTCCAGGTGAAAGTCGTCGCCCGCGTGCAGCGTGATCGTGCCGTTGACGAGCACTGCCCCGGTCGCGTCCGCGTCCGGGCTGCCGAAGTCGTAGACCGCGGTCTTGAGGAAGAATCCGCTGCGGACGACCAGGTGGTCGTCAGCGCTGTCGTCCGTCGCGATGTAGGTGATGTTGAGCGCGACGACGTTCTCGGTGATGTCGATCGGGCTGTCGGCGGTGACGGTGATGTCGCCGCCCGCGGCCATGCCGGGGTCACCGCTGTCGACGACGCCGCCCTCGGTCAGGTCGCCCGTGTTCACGATCCACGTGCTGCCGAGGATCGCCTTGCCCTCGAGGAAGCCGATCTCCGTGTTCAGCGGGTTGCCGGCCGCGCCGATGTCGTCGCGCGCCACCAGGTACGCCTTGCCGGAGACCACGTTCTGCGGGCTGACGTTGCTGTTCAGGATGCTGCCCGTCGGTGCCGTGAGGAAGGCGGTGAACGCCGGGCCCGTGCCCGCGGTGTTCAGGTACAGGTCGCCGAGCACCTCGATGATGTAGGTGTTGGCGAGGTTGCTGTACGAGGTCAGCACGCCGGCGCCGTTCAAGCGGCTGTTGATGTCCACGTCGTTGCCGGACACGCCGATGCCGAGGAACGCCGTGAGCGTGATGCTGTTGCCGATGATCTCCGCGGCCGGCGTGTTCATTGCGTCGAAGATCGAGCCGGTGAACGCGTCGAGGTCCACGTTGCCGCTGTTCGACTGGACGTGCTCGACGTTCATGTCGCCGAACGTCTCGGAGACGAAGATGTCATCGTCCGCGTCCGCCACGAGGGTGCCGGTGCCGTTCACGTCGACGTCGAGATAGTCGCCCGGCTCGCCGATCCCGCCGTTGTGCGCGGTCAGCACGACGTGGTTGGCGTTGATCTTCGTGAAGTCCGTGTCCAGCGCGTCGAGGATCGAGCCGTCGAGCGCCGTCAGGTGCACACCTTCCACACCGCTCTGCGAGAACATGAACTCCACGTTCATGTCGTCGTTCTGCTCGACGAGGTAGATCGCGCCGAGCGCGCGCGCCGTGATCGTGGCGCTCGCGCCGAGGTCGGTCTTGACCGGGGTCACCGCCGTCCCGATCGAGCCGTTGGCCGCTTCGAGGATGGTGTCGCCACCGATCACGTTGGTGCCGCCCGTCACGTTCAGGATCGACTGGCCGCTCTTGATCCGGATGTCGTCGTCGAGATCCGTCTGCACGAGGCCGAGGTTGATGTTGTGGGTCTCGGACCCGAGGTAGACGCTGTCGTGCGCGCCGACGTCGACCTGGTCCACGATCTCGACGTCGACGTCCTCGCGCTGGTCGATGACGATCGTGTGGATGTTCGCGCCCGGCGCGGTCGGGTCGTTGACCTCGGGCGCGATGGTCAGCACGACGCCGTCCTGGTCCAGCAGGTTCGCGGTCACGACCAGGTCCGCCCCGGAGACGGAGGCGACGACGTAGAACTCGCCCACGTCCGTCGCGTTCGCGCCGCCCGTCACGTGGATCCGCGTGTCGGGCGCGAACAGGACGGGGTCCCAGGTCCCGGACGTCCGGTGGAACGTGTGGGGCCCGGTGACGTCGACGGTCGTGGTGACCGCCGGACCCAGGTACGTCACGTCGACGCGCTCGGCGGCCGCGAGCGCCACGCGCTCGTCGTTCGTGAGATTGTGGACGCCCCCGCTCACGTCGATGGTCGTGACGCCGACCGCCTTGCCCACGCCCTTCGACGCCGTGATGACCAGATTGGCGCCGGTGATGTTCGGCTCCTCGATCGTCGGGCTCGTGTCCGCGATGTCCTTCAGGAGGCCGGTGCTGATCGTGTAGAGCAGCTCCTCCTCGGTGAAGATGTGGATGCTGCCCTCGATGTCCGAGGTCTCCTGCGCCGTCAGCGTGTAGGCGAATGACGCATCGAAGCCGTCGAACTCCAGGCCCACGAGGTGATCGACGAGCCCGCCCGGCTCGCCGTACTGCGTGTTCAGCGTGTGGTACTGCGCCGTCCGGCTCGCCTCGAGCGCCAGGATGGCCGCGTCGTCGTAGCCGAGCTGGGTCCGGTAGAAGGCCTCCTCCTGCGGCCGCAGGTGCACCGGGAAGGCGATGTCGAAGACGTTGCTGCGGTACTTCACCGCGGCGCCGGTGCTGAGCCCGTGGCCCGCGATGTGGATCGTGTCCGTCGCGCTGTCGACGTCCGCCAGCGGGTCGAACAGCCCGGTGCCCACGCCGCCGGCGTCCAGGCGGTGCTGGGTGCCCAGCGCGCCCGTGCTGTCGAGGTCGAGGTAGTGCCCGAGCCCCGCCTCCAGCGCGCTGACCGCCAGCCGCACGTGGTCGTCGTCCACCTTGACGATGTAGTACGTCCCGTCGGGCGCGAGGACGTCGGACACGACGGTGTGCACGGCCGTGTCGCCGGTCTCCACGCTGTAGCGGACCACGTCGCCCGTCGCCAGGCCGTGGCCCGTCCCGAGATCGATCGCGTCCAAGGCGTTGTCGAGGTCCGTCGAGGTGCTGAAGAGCCGCACGCGATACAGCGCCTGGCTCGCCGGCGAGCCGTTCGCTGTCAGGTTCACGAAGCCGGCGTCGGCCAGATGCACCTTCAGCTTGATCGTGTTCGCGTCGACGACGCTCACGTAGTACGTGAGGCCCTCGGTGAGCCCGATGCTCGTGCCGTGGGTCTCCTGGCTGTAGGTCACCGCGTCGCCCTCGCTCAGGCCGTGGGCGGCGAGCGTGATCGTCTCGGCCGTGCCGTCGACGGCGGTCTTGGCGTCGAAGAACAGGCCCGTGCCGACCGTGATACCGTGGCCGGACCCTGTGGCGCCGGTCCCGTCGATGTCGATCGCCTTCCCGCTCTGGGCGTCGCCCGCGCTCAGGGCGAGCTTCATCGTGTCGCCGGCGACGATGGCGTAGTACTTCACGCCGCCGCCGAGCGCCACGGAGGCCTCGTGGATCGTGAGCGGCGCGCTCGGCTGGCTGTGCCGGTACTCCCAGTACGTCTGGTACTCCTGCTCCCGCAGCGCGGCCAGCGAGTCCTTGACGTCCTGGACCTTGGCGTTGGCGCCCGTGCCCGCGGTGAGCCGCAGGTCGTGCCACGGGCCGGCGAGCAGCTGCTCGTACGTCCGCTCGTCGCGCGTCTCGGCCTCGTTGGCGTCGACGACGCCGCCGTTGACCACCGTGATGTGCACGTCCGCCGGCGTCGAGATCGACTCGACGTTCAGGTTGCCGTCCTTCTCCTGGACGTAGATGTCGGCGCCCGCGGCGATGTTCACCTTGTCCCACTGGAAGACACCGGCGTCGAGGATGAGCGGCTTGCCGTTGGCGCCGACGGCGCCGTTGGCGGTCAGTCCGATGGCGCCGCCCTCGACGAGCCCCTCGTGCCCGCTCGCCACGAAGATTCCGCCCTGCGACGTCAGCGTGACCTCGCCGCCCGAGCCGAAGATGTTGTGCTGGCTCTTCACCTGGTCGACGCGCAGGTCGCCGAAGCGCTCGTCGATGTGGACCTCGCCCGACGTGGTCGTCGCCTTGAGGCTCGCCGACGAGTTCTCGCTGAGGTCGGTCGTGATCGGGTTCTGGTCGGTCCCGACGCCGGTGCCCGCGATCAGCTCGATCCGCTGGCCGGCGACGACGGCGTCGGCGCTCTGCTGGATGATCGACTTGGTCGTCGAGATCTTGGTCGTGCCGGTCGGGTTCGTCACCGGCCCGTTGAGGATGACGTTGCCGTTCGAGTCGACGTCGATGTCGCCCTGGGTGAAGCCGATGAACTGCACGCTGATCGGCCGGTCGGACTCGATGGTGTGCGTGAAGACGTGCAGGTTGTCCTGCTCGGCCTCGATCTCGTTGTGATACGTCGTCTCGCCGTACCAGGTGCTGTCCGAGTGCTGGTCGATGATGTGGATCTTCTTCTCGCTCTCGTGGATCTCCTCGTAGTCGAACGTGTACTTCACGCCGTCCAGCGCGAGGTCCTTGAAGTAGTAAGGGCCGTTGCCGAGGAGCACCGGCGGGCCGAGGGGCTCGTGCTGGTCCCAGGTGACGGTCTCCGGATCCACGGACAGCCAGTCGATACCGAGCCACGCGCTCACGTCGTGGTGGTAGTAGAAGTAGTCACGCGTCCGCGCGCCGCGCTGCCAGCCGTACCGCCAGCCGGCGTCCGGCGTGTAGGTGTCGGTGCTGCCCGCGAGCGTGCTCACGTCGGTCGGGAGGCCGCCGACGCCGTCGTCGATCGTCCGCTGGACCGAGCCGTCCTCCTGGACCTTGTAGAGCACGAAGTACGGGGTGCCCGGCTTCGCCTTGTCCGTGATGGTCAGCGTGCCCGCGCCGCGGATCGAGTCGTCCACCTTGTTGAGGACGAGGTCGTAGCCGGTCGTGTTGTCGATCTCGAAGTTCGCGTAGCCGCCCAGCACCCGGATGATGCCGTTGCCGGTGTTGAGCACGTGGCCGGTCAGGTCGATCTGGCCGCCCCGGTTCCGGATCGCGTCGACGATGATCTGCTGCGTCGCCGTGTTGTACTTCACGATGAAGTCTTTGTTCGTGTAGGACGTCAGGTTCACGATCACGCCGTCGGCCGGTGTGAGCGTCGAGATCTCGTTGGCCACCGTCGCGCCGAGCACGAGGTGGTAGGTGTCCTTGCCGCTCTGCATGAGGCCGTTGACGTTGATGTACTCGGCGTCGATGAAGATCTTCTGGCCGTAGAGGTTGACGTCCGTCGGGATGTCGCTCAGCAGGTTGTCGATCTGCGCGTGCGGGCCCGCCGTCGGGCTGTTGTAGGTGGAGTGGTATTCCGTCGGCGGTGACGCCACGTCCTCGGCGAGCGTCAGCGCGGCGGCGTCCGTCTCGATGGCCGAGAAGAGGCCGGGGTACAGGGTGGCGTCGATGCTGCCCGGGATCACGCCCTTCGTGATGTCGCCCCAGATCGCCTCCGGCTCGCCGGCGACCGCGAAGTTCGTCACGTCCGTGATGAACACGGTGCCGCCGGCGATGATGGTCAGGTTCTTGGCCTGCACCGAGGCGAGGATGATGATGTTGCCCTCGCCGCCGGGGTACGTCGTCAGCGTGACGTCGCCGCCCAGGTTCGAGATCCCCTGCCCCTGCACGACGATGTCCGGCCACGCGTAGATCCGCGTCTTGCCTTCGTGGAAGACGGTGCCGGCGATGAAGTCGTTGTCGACGGTGATCGTCGGCGTGCTGGCGGCGTTGTCGGGGATGCTCGCGAAGCTCGCCGTGCCGGGGACGATCGTGTGGTCGCCGGGGCTGCCGTCGGGCGTGATGCTGTTGTCCTCGGCGGCGTTCAGGACGTTCGAGCTGAAGATCTGCGCGTTCGTGGTGACCAGGTTGCCGTTGAGGAAGAGGCCGCCGTTGACCTCCGGGATCGTCAGCCCGTTGAGCTTGAGGAACGCCGGCGTGTGGTTCTGGATGTCGATGCTCGCGTCGCCCGGCGCGTCGAAGGTGCCCGTGCCCTGCAGCTGGTCGGTGCGGATGTCGATGCGCCCGGCTTCGGCCTTCTGCGGATCGACGGTCACCGTGACCGCGTACTGCCCGACCGCGACGCCCTTCAGGTTGTTGAGGTCGAAGTTCAGGGTCGTGCCGCCCTTCGTCACGCTGTGCGTGAAGCTGGCGCCGGCCGGGAAGAACCGGTAGTCGTCGGCGACGTTGCCCGTGTTCACCGTGGACAAGGCGAACTGGTTGTTGCTGATCTTGCGGACGTAGTAGCTCTGGCCGTCGACGAGGGGGCCGATCGCGCCGGCACCCCCCGTGTTGTGATAGACGACCGTGTCGCCGGTGCTGAGGCCGTGGCCCGCGATCTCGATGCTCCGGAACTCGAACAGCCCCTCGGCCGCGAGCTCGCCCTCGATGCGCGCGATCTCGCCCTCGTAGAAGGCCTTCAGGGTCGCGTTCGTGTTGCCGTACTGGTTCAGCTGGTCCCGGGCGTGCTGCAGCTCCTGGAGCAGCTCGGAGCTGACCACCTCGGGCTGCGACGTGAACGTCACGCCGCCGGTCTGCGTGTAGCCGACACCCTCGCCGAGGATGTGGCCGCCGTTCACGCCCTCGTCCGCCCACTCGAAGAGCGTGAGCATCTTGTGCCGCTCGATGCCCGTGCGCACGGTCCCGTTCATGATGACGGTGCCGTGGCCTTCCTGCTCGATGTCCGCGTCCTGCATGAACGCGGTCGCGGCGCCGTTCAGGAAGTCCTGGACCGCGCTCACCCAGCTCGTGCCCTTGGCGAGGCCCGAGAGGTCCGACAGGCCCTTGCGCTCGGCCTGCAGCGTCGCCTCTCCGGCCGTCTCGAGGAGGGCCCCGGTCGAGATCGTGATCGTGTTGTCGGTGATGAGGATGGTGTGCGAGTCGGTGTCGCCGAGCGGGATCGCGCTTCCGGCCACCGTCTCGGCGGTCGCGTCCATGACGTAGTTGTCGCGGACGAAGTTGGCGTCGGTGCCGGCGTAGAGACCGAGGTCGCCCTTGGCGTGGATGAACGCGCCGGCGCCGACGAAGATCTCGTTGTCCGGGTACACGCGGCTCTTGGCGTCCACGAGGATGACCGTGGCCAGGCCGATCGCCTCCGCTTCGACGTTCGACTTGATGGTGCCGCCGCCGCGCGCGAAGAGGCTGATGGCGCCGATGCTCGTCAGCGAGGCGTTGGCGCCGACGTTCACCTTGGCGAGGTCGGTGTTCGTCACGATCGTGCTGTAGGCGGCGAGCCCGGAGAACGCACCGATCGTGTCGAACACCACCTTGTCGTGAACGTCGAAGTCGTTGTAGGCCTTCAGGATGAAGCCGCCGGGGTTGCTCGGGTCGCCGATCACGTCGAGCGAGGCGCCGACGCCGACGTCGACCAGCGTGGTGAAGTTGATGGTCGAGGTGTCGTCGCCGCCGCCGCCGGAGATGAAGCCGCCCGCCGTCCCGTCGAAGTTCGCCTCGCCCAGCGAGGGCTTGTACGCGTGGGTGATGGCCTCGACGTCGATGTCCTTCGCGACGACGATCGCGTTGGCGCCGACCCGCGCGGTCGTGTGCGCGGTCACGTCGTTGTCCGCGGAGCCGCCCGCGCCGGCCAGAAGGCCGCCCGAGAACGTCCGCAGGCGCGTGTTGAACTTCGCGGTGTGCTCCGCCGTGACGTCGAGGCCGCCGCCGCCCGCGAGACTGATCTTCCGGAGCGACGAGTTGCCGCCCAGGATCTCCGCGGTGGTCGTGCTGTCGTTGTTCGTGTCGGCCACGGCCGCCGCGCCCGAGAGCACGAAGCCGATGCTGCCCGAGACCGTGTCGGCGAAGTTGTCGTCCGTGCCGTGGGCGATGATGACGAGGGTGCCGCCGGTGAGCTTGACGTTGTTGCCCACGAAAGCGTGCGTCACCGTGTCCGACGACGCGATGCCCGTCGCGATACCGCCCGCGACGAGGCCAACCGTGTTGCTGCTGGAGTCCGCCAGCTGCCGGCTGTCGTTCTTCGCCTCGACCTTGGTCTGGCCGGTGATGGTCAGCGTCGAGTTGTCGCCGATGGAGGCCGAGACCTCGCCGTTGTCGGTCGCCTCGCTGATGGTGGCGTCGAGGCCGACGAGGCCGCCGGCCGAGCCGGTCGTCTTCGCCTTGGCCGTGTAGCCGCTGGCGCCAACCTGCTGCTTGCCGGTGACGCTCAGGCTACCCGCGACGATCGTCCCGGCCACGACTGCCGTGACCACGGGCGAGGCCTCGACGTCGGCGAGCGAGAAGCCGGCGCCGAGGACGCCGACGGCGATGCCGAACGTCTCGGCGCGCGCGAACGGCGTGGCGGTCGCGGCGACGGACACCCCGCCCGTCACCGTGATGTGCCCGCCGGTGCCGATCGTCGCCTCGATCTCCGGCGTGACGTCCACGAAGGCGAAGTTGCCGGCCATCGCGCCGATGCCGCCCGCCAGCGCCTCCGTCTGGGCGTAGGCCGTAACCGTCGAGGCCGCGCTCACCGACACGCTGCCGACCGTTCCACTCTGCCCGATCTCGACGTTGCTGCCGATGAACGCGCGCGTGTCCGTCGCCGAGCCGTTGTCGACGTCGATGATCACGAACGCGGCACCGGCGCCGACGGCGCCGATGCTGAGCTGCCCGGCGTGGCCGTGGAGGTTCTGGTCGCCGACGGCGGACACGAGCACGCTGCCCGCGCGGATGATGGTCGCGTTGTTGAGGATGCCGGCCGACACGGTGCTCGCGTCGCTGATGGCGACGACGGCGGCGCCCAGGCCGACGAAGCCGACGGAGCCGGACAGGGAGGTGACGACGATGTCGTCGTCGAGGATGCCCTTCACGTTGATGTGACCGGCGCTGCCCGCCTTGAGCGTGCCCCCCGCCTCGGCCTCGGCGTTCACGCCCACGTTCACCACGGCGATCGACGCGCCGACGCCGACGAACCCGCCCGCGACGCCGCCGGTGATGATCTCGATGTCGACGTCCTCGTTGGCCGTGACCTCGATGTTGTGGCCGGCCTCCACGTTGGTGGTGCCGCCCTGGATCCGCGCCACCGTGCCGGTGGACGGCGCCGCGCCGGTCACGGCATCCTGGATGGCCGTCGTCGAGGGCGCGGAGCCGGACAGGCTGGTCCCCGCGCTCTGCGTGCCCGAGTCCACGCGGTTCTGGCTGGTCTTGCTGTTGCCGCTGCCGTCGCCCGAGAACCCGCCGAGGAGGCCGGAGACCTGGCCGCTGGACTTCCCGCCCTGGTCGGCGGCGTCGTCCGTGGCCGAGCCGTTGTCGCCCGCGGTCGCGGACGCGTGCGTGCCCTCGTCGTTCTGGTAGTCCGAGGAGATCGGATTGCCGACCGACCACACGGAGACGGCGGCGGTGAGGCCGACGAGGCCGCCGGCGCCGCTGAGCGTGAAGCCGTCCACCTCGTGGATGCCGACCGCGTTGACCTCGACGTCGTTCTCGGCGTCGACGACCGCGCCGCTCCGGATCTCGGCCAGCGTGTCGTTGTTGAGGCTGCCGACGTCGACGGCGCCACCGACCCCGACCACGCCGCCGGCCACGCCGACGACGAACGTCGACAGGTGCGCCTGGTTGGAGGCCCCGACGTAGACGCCCTGATCGGCGTCACCGCTGAGCCCGGCGCCCTGGTTGATGCTCGCGTTGCTGCCGATGAAGGCGGTGGTGTCGGAGTCGACGAGGGTGACCGCCACCGCGCCGGACACGCCGACGAAGCCCACGCCGGCCGCGATCACGAGGTGGAGGACCTGTTCCTTCGACTGCGCCTGGACGATGACGCCGTGCGCCTCGGCCAGCGTGTCGGGGTCGCCCCCGCCGATCTCGCCGTTGAGGATGCCGCCGAAGCCGCTGCCGCTGCCGTCGGCGTCGACGTCGGCGCCGTTGGCGATGAACGCCGAGGTGTCCTTGTTGATGACCATCACGCCCACGGACGCGCCGATGCCGACGAAGCCGCCCGCGATGCCGCCGGACACCATCGTGATGTCGGTATTGTCCGTGGCGATGACCGCGACGTCGCCGCCCGCGACGACGGTGGCGTTGCCGATGGTGGCCGTGGTGGTGTTGTTGATGGTCAGCACGTCGACCGCGCCGCCGATGCCGACCACGCCGCCGCCCAGGCCGAAGGCGACCTGCACGACGTGCTCGTCCGCGTGCGCCTCGACCTCGACGTCGTTCATGGCGTGCACGACGGCGCCCGCGCCGATGGAGGCGAGCGTGGTATTGCTGAGCACGGTGACGTCGACGGAGGGCGCCACGCCCACCACGCCCACGCCGAGCGAGCCGGCCACGGCCAGGTGGTAGAAGTCGTTGCCGGCCGCCACGCTGACCGACTGCGCGGCGTCCGCGCCACCGCCGAGGTTCACCTGCGCGTTGTCGCCGATGTAGGCGTTCGTGTTCGTGCTGATGACGTTGACGCCGGCGGAGATGGCGACCCCCGCCGTGCCGCCCGCGACGCTGATCGTGAACGTCGCGATGTCGTCCCGGTTCGTGGCGGCGAGCGCCACACCGCGCCGGGACTGCTGGCCGGGGCTCACCGAGCGGGCGCCGGAGAGCGACGGATCCGTCGCCTCCGAGTTGCCGTCGTTGTTCGAGTCCATGTTGCTCATCGTCGGCGTGTGGACTTCGCCCTGGGCCTTCAGTGACGTCGATTCGGGGCTGCTCGAGACCGAATCGGCGTGGATGCCCTCGCCGCCGGCGTTGTTCGGGTCGAACGTCGGGGCGGCGTTGTTGAACGACTCGCCAAAGCTGCCGTCGTTGACGAGCACGGCGCTGGTCGTGCCGTCGCCCGAAACCCACGCGCCCGCGCCGATGAAGGCCTCGGTGGTCTTGCTGACGACGCTCACCGCGCCGGAGGCGGCGACGCCGGCGGTGCCGGACACCGCGAGCACGCCGACGATCTTGTCCATCTCGGTCTGGTCGTCGGCGGTGATGACGACGTTGCCGCCCGCGTGCACGTGGCCGGCGCCGGCGGAGGCCGGGCCGCCCGTGGGATCGTCGCCGATCCACGCCCGCGTCTGGTTCGTGACGATGTGCACCGACGCGTCGAGGGCCACCGACGCCGTGCCGCTGAGGCTCATGCCCGCCGCGACCGAGGTGACGTCCTCGCTCGCGACCGCGCTGACCTCGATGTCGCCCTCGACCTCCGCCGTGACGTTGGAGTCGATGTAGGCGAGCGTGTCCTTGGTGATGGTCGCGACGTCGGCACCGAGGCCCACGCCGGCCGTGCCGCCGGCCGCGAGGTTGCCGGCCACGGAGACGATGTCCGTGTCGTCCTGGGCGTGGACCGACAGGTCGGGCTTGCCCGAGGCGCCGTCGTTCACGGTGATGTTCGCGCTGCGGCCGATGAACGCGTGCGTGTGCTCCGTGAGGACGTTCACGACGGCCGAGCCCGCGACCCCCGCGGTGCTGGCGCCGCCGCCCGCGGCGGCGATCGTGATCAGGTCCTCGCTCGAGGTGGCGGCGATCGTGATGCCGGTCGCGCCGTCGGAGGTCACGACCGCGTTGTCGCCGATGTAGGCCTCGACCGTGTCGGTGTGGACGAGGACGCTGGCCGCCGCGCCGACGCCGGCCGAGCCCGCGCTCGCGCCGATCGACCCGGCGACCATCGTCGCGTCGAGGTGGCCGTCGGCCGTCACGTCGATGTCGCCCGCGTGCACGGTCGCGCCGCCGATGTATGCCCGCGTCGTCGTGGTGAGCACCTGGACCGTGCCGGAGCCGGCGACGCCGACGGAGTTCCCGATGCCGGCGTTCGCGGCGATCGAGACGATGTCCTCCGACGAGTCGGCGTCGACGGTGAGCGCGCCGGCGGAGTCGACGGTCGCGCCGGTCGTGATGTAGGCCTCGGTGTCCTTGGAGATCACGCTGACTTCGAGCCCGGCGCCGACGCCGGTGGAATCGGTCGAGATGCCGAGCGCGCCCGCGGCGTTCGTCATGTCGATCGTGCTGGACGCGTGCAGGCCCACCGACTGACCGCTCGGGGTGATGCTGCCGTCCTGGTTGACGTCTGCGGTCCCGGCGATGTAGGCGTGGGTGTTGACCGTGTAGATGGTGATGTCGGCCGCGCCCGCGATCCCGACGCCGCCGTTGCTGCCGCCGCCCGCCAGCGCCGCCGAGCTGATCGCGATTGCCGGGTCGTCGACGACGGAGTTGTCCGGCAGGTCGAGCGTCGGCGGGGGCGCCAGCGTCGTCGTGGCGTCGACCGTCAGCGCGCCCGCGGCGTCCGCGGCGCCCGCGATGAACGCGTCCGTGTCGCTGGTCACCACGGTCACGGCCACGGCCGCGCCGACCGACGTCCCGCTCGAGAAGCCGACGCCCGCGGCGATCGTCTGGAGGATCAGCTGGTTCTCGGCCGTGACGTGCAGGGCGCCCGTCGACAGCAGGTGCGCCGTGTTCGCGACCGAGGCCTCCGTGGTGAACGTCACCACGTTGACGGCGACCGAGCCTGCGATCCCGATGTCGCCCGTGCCGCCGGCCGCCGCAGCGCCCCAGACGATGAACTCGTTCTTGTTGCTGCCGGTCGTGACGGCCTCGACCGTGATCCCGTCGCCGTGGATGACCGAGCCGCCCAGCACGCGCGCCTTGTTGTTGATGCTCGCGACGTTCACGCCGACCGCCGCGCCGATCATGTTCGAGTCCTCGAGCGTGACCGCGAGCCCGAGGGCCTTCGAGGTCTCGTCCACCTCGGCCTGCGCGCTGACCTTCACGGCGCCGGTCGTCGTGATGTCGGCGCCGCTGGCGACCTCCGCGATGTTGTCGAGGCCGATGTAGCTCACCGCCACCGCGGCCGCGACGCCGACGCCGCTCGAGCCGCCGCCCGACTCGCCGCCGGCCGTGCCGCTCGCGGCGCTGGTCTGCCCGCTCGCCGACGGCGTCGACTGCGAGCCGGCGTTGCCCGTGACGTTCGTGGTGTTCGCGGCGCCGCTCGACTTCGAGTCCGCGCTCTGACCGCCCTCCGACTGCTTCTTCTCGCCGCCCGCGCTCGCGTTCACCTCGAGCGTGCTCGACATCTTGGACTTGGCCTGGACCGTGAAGCTACCGCTCGCGTTGTCCACGCTGCGAGCCAGCGTCGCCGTGCTGCTGTCGGTGACGACGACCACGCCGACGGAGGCGCCGATCGCCGCATCCGAGCCTTCGGCCTCGGAGCTGACCGTCGTGCCGAAGGTGCCCTGGTGGTCGGTGCTGATCTGGGAGGCGCCGCCGCCGAGATGGACGACGCCGCCGGTGCCGACCCGCGCGGTCGTGTGGTTCTCGGAGATGACGACCGCCACGGCGGCGCCGATGCCGGTGTCGCCCTTCGCGCCGTTCTTCGCCTCGGTCGTGAGGTCGTCCTTGCCGGTCGCCTGGGCCGACAGGTGGTCGATGCCGGTGCCCGTCACCGCGACGCCGTTCTCGAGCTCGGCCGTGGTGTCGTGCAGGACCAGGTTCAGGGCGAACGAGGCGCCGATACCCGCGCTGTCGGCCCCGCCCTCGCCGTCGCTGTCCTCGTCGGGCAGCGCCTTGGCGGTGTCCTCGGCCACCGAGGTGGCGGTGAGCTGGATCCCGCCGACTCCGGTCCCGCCGTCGCCGCCGTCCGCCAGGTTCAGGGTCGCGCCCGTCTCGATGGACGCCGTCGTGTCGACGTCCGAGTAGTTGATGGCGACCGAGGCCGCGATGCTGATGTCGTCGGCGCCGGCGCCCGAGGTCGCCTGGGCGGAGAACGAGTGCTTGTCGGTCACCTCGGAGACGACGTCCGTCATCTCGGCCTTGACGCTGACGCCGTCGGCCGTGATCGTCGCGTCGCCGATGTGGGCGGAGTTCGTCACGAGGGCGACGTTGATGGCCACCGCGGCCGCGATGCCCGTGCCGGCGTTGGCGACCGTCCCGTCGGCGGTCGCGCTCGCGTCCACGTTCTCGGAGGCCTGGACCGTCAGGGCGCCATCGGAGTCGATCGTGACGCCGTCCGCGATCTCGGCGCGCGCCGTCGCCTTGGCGACGTTCACCGCGATCCCCGCGGCCACGCTCACGTTGTCGTTGTCCTGGTTCTGGGCCTTGGCCTTGTCGTTGCTGCTGTCCGCGCCCGAGGCGTGGCTGCCGCTGCCGCGGTTGGCGCTGGCCTGGGTGTTGCCGAAGTCCCGCTGCTGATTGCTCTTCTGCTGGGCGTTCTTCCCGCTGGAGTCGCTGCCCTCGCCCTCCCCGCCTTCCGCGCTCGCCTTGGCCTCGGCCAGGCTCTTCGAGCGCCCCTTGGCCTTGAACCGTGTCGCCCCGCCGGTGGTGACGCTGCGCGTCGTCTCGGACACGACCGTGTCCTGCGCCCAGCCGAAGGCGATCGCCACGCCGACCGCGACGTCGGTGCCGACGGCCTTGCCCTCGGCCTTCGTGCTGACGTCGCTCGTGCCGCTGGCGTCCGCGAGCAGCTCGCCCCCGACCACGAGCGCCGGCTGCAGCGCCGTGCCCTGGATCTGGGTCGCCGTGTCGAGGGTCACGACCGAGACGGCGACGACCGGCGCGATCGCGTTCCCGCCGGCTCCGCCGCCCTTGGCCTCGGTCTCGATCGTGTGGGTCGCCGTCGCCGTGAGGTGCACGTCGTCGGCGTCCGTGAAGACGACGCCGGAGCCGATCGTCGCCTTCGTGTCGTTGTCGGCGACGGTGAGCGCCACCGAGGCGCCGACGCCCGTGCTCTTGCCGGCGTCGTCGTCGCCGTCGTCGTCGTCGATGCTCGCCTCGGCCCTCGCCGTGATGTGGGTCGTCGACTCCGCCAGCAGCGTCAGGCTGCTGCCGTTGAGGTCGACCGTCGCCGCGGGGTCGACCAGCGCGTAGACGTTCGCGATCGTGACGTTGATCGCCAGCGCCCCGGCGAGCGCAAGGCCCGACGACCCCCCGCTCGCCCCGGACTTCGCGGTCACGTCGAAGTGGCTGTCCGGCATCACCGCGTGCACGGTGATCCCGTTCGGCCCGTCGAGGCTCGGGCTGCCCGTGAGCCACGCCTTGACCTCGACGACGTGCACGCCGATGCCGACGCCGAGGCCCACGCCCTCGGGGTTGTTGTCGGTCGTCGAGCCGTCGCCGATCGTGGCGATGTCGTAGGTGCCGCTCGCGGTGAGGCCGATCGTCGTGTCCGAAGTGATCGTCGCGTCGTCGATCTCGGCCCACGTGTGGCCGGTGATGACCGACACCGCGACGGTCGCGGCGAAGTTGACGTTCCCCTCGCCCGTCGCGGCCCGATCGCTCGTGTCGCTGTCGTCGTTCGGGTCCTTGAGCCGCTCCTTGGACGTCTGCGAGCCGTCGTCGGCGTGGTCCTTGGCGCCCTTGGGCGACGCCTTCGCCGTCGTGTCGACGGTCCGGCTGGTGGTGGCCGCGATCGCGACCGAGCTTGCGTCGATCGAGGTCGTCGCGTCGCTGATCACGACTTCCGTGTCGCCGAAGACCACGCTCACGGCGACGATGGCGCCCGCGGTGCTCGAGTTGCCGAGCGTGCCGTCGGCCGTCGTCGTGAGGTGGACGGTGTTCGTCGCGTCGATCGTCGCCGCCCCCGTCGCCACCAGGTCCGAGTCGTTGTGGACGGTGACCGTGGCCGAGCTGCTGACGACCGCGACCGCGAACGAGGCGTCCGTCGTGGTTTCGGTGTTGTCCTTGCTGCCGTCGGTCGGATCGGGCTTCCGCGCGAGCGTGAGGCTCGGCATGCTCGACGTGGCGTCGATGTCGATCGTGCCGGTCGCGGCGAGGTCCGCGTTGTCGAGGTCCACGGTGGCGGACGAGAACAGCAGCAGCTCGCTGAAGTTGACCTTCCCGTCGAGCTTGCTGGCGGTGTTGATCGTCACCGTTTCCTGGCTCAGGGCCAGGATCGTGATGTCGTGACCGCTGATCGTCGAGTTCGTGACCGTGACCTCGGCGGACGGCAGCTGCAGGAAGTCGGCCGAGTCGGCGTCGCCCGTGACGGTGCTGGGCTTCCCCGCGTTGAGCGTCACGTCGTGCGCGCTCAGCGTCGTGCCGGTCATGTGGATCGTCGAGTCGGACTCGACGGTGAGATCCTTGCCGCCGGTGAGCGTGAACGTGCTGGCGGCGACCTCGATGTCGCTCGAGCTGTGGAACCGGAGGTTGAAGCCGACGCTCGTCGGGCCGGTGCCCTGCAGGCGGAAGAGATCGTTGCCGATGCCCGGGATGACGCCCTCGAGGAACGAGATGTCCTTGCCGCCCACGAAGTCGATGTCGAGGAGCCCGCCGTCGCCGCTCACGAAGGTCGCGAGCGCGGGCAGGTCGAACGAGTCGAGATCGATGCGGATCGTGTCGCCCCGGAGGTCGCTGTTGGTGTCCCCACCGTCGCGCTGGATGACGACCTGGTGCTCCCCGGCGTTGTCCAGCACGGCGGAGGCGAGGACGTTCCCGAGGTTCCCCGTCTCGCGCAGCTCCAGGATCGGGTCGGAGCCGCTCAAGTCCGCGACCAGCGTCATGTCGGCGACGAGGCTGAGCGTCGGGTACGTGAGGTTCGCGGACAGCAAGAGCCGCGGCTCCAGCGTCTCGAGCGCGAACGCCTGGCGCTGCCGCGCGAGGTCCGCGAGACGCGCCCACCGGCGGCCGGCACGGCGCCGCTGGGCGCCCTGCGCGTAGATCGATTGCATGAGGCGATGGAAAAAGAGCTCGGCGATCGTGCGGACACGCGAAGCGCGCCGACGCGGACGGGACGGACGGGCGTCGAGCAGCGTGGTCATTTGAGGCTCCCTTGGAGAGCGAGCAGAGGCAGGGCGATGAGACGAGAAACCCGCGGATGCGAGTGCCAGCGCCTCCCGGAAATCACCTGGGCGGTTCTCCTACGGGCTAGCGAGCGACGCCACGGGTTGTGGCGGCGCCACTCTCGGACCAAACCTGTGCGTTGTCAAGGGCCGTTCTGCTGGCACCCGGGGCATTTCCGGAAGGCCCGCCGGCCCAGGTCAGGAGGCGTGCCTCCGGGTCACCGCCACGCCCCTCCCCCGATGACGCGAATTCCGGGCGGTGCGATCATGGCCCTGGCTCCCCGGTCATGGCAAGACGACAGGCCGTCCAGGCGCCGGCCCGATGACGGCGGCAGACGCGCGGCGGGTGGTGCTCGTCGCTCCACCGTACGGCTGGCTGCGCGGCGAAGTGCCGAGACGCTGGCTCTCGGGACGCGGCGTCGACGCCGTGCTGCTCGCCCATGCCTCGCCGCAGTTCGGGGTCCCCGGCGCGATGGACGCCATCGAAGCCCTGGCGCGGAGCGCCCCTGCGACGTGGCACTTCTACCCCTTCCCGCACGACGAGTATCTGATCGACACGCTCCAGGCGCGCGGCCACCGGGTGCTCGTCGGCCTCGACGACGACTACTGGCACCCGAGCCCCTGGCATCCCGTCGGACCCCGGCTGGACAGCCTCCCAGACCTCGAGGCGCTGCTCGCCGCCGCCGACGGCCTGGTCGTCACGACGGAGCCGCTCGCCGGGATCGTCGCGCGCTTCAACGCCAACGTCGCCGTCGTGCCGAACGCCCTCGACCTCGAGGCGATGCCGGCGGCCCGCCCGCCACGGGAGGGACGGGCCAGGCGGGTTGGATGGAGCGGCTGGCCGGGACACCGGGGCGACACGGCCCTCCTCGAGGCGCCGCTGCGCGCGCTGCTCGCGGAGGACCCGGAGCTCACCTTCGTCGTGGCCGGCGAGCTACCGGCCTGGGCGGTGGGCGAGGCCCGGGTGGAGCGCGATACGCGCCTGCTCCCTCCGCTGGCACACTACCGGCGGCTCGCGCGGCTGGAGATCGATCTGTTCGTCGCGCCGCTGGTCGAGCACCCGTGGAACGAGGCGCGGAGCCTGCTGAAGGCCCTCGAGGCGGCCGCGCTGGGACTCCCGATGATCGTGTCCGACGTGGGCCCGTATCGCGCCGTGCCCGCGGATGTCGCGCTGAAGGTTCCGAACACCGCGGCGGCCTGGCGCGCGGCCCTCGAGCGGCTGATCGCCGACGCCGCGCTGCGGAGGGCGCTCGCCGGGCGCGCGCTTGCATGGCTCCGAGAACACCACACGATCGACACCACCGGTCCGCTCTGGCGGGCGGCGCTCGCCGCCGTGTGACGGCCCGCGTTGGGGGGCCGGCGCGCGCGGCTCAGCCCGGCAGCGCCCCGAACCGCGCCTCGTACTCCCTGAGGATGTTGGCGAGCAGCGCGGAAAGCCGCTTGGCCGCCATGGGGCTCAGAATGATCCGGTCCGTGAGCTGCACCGGGATCTCTTTCTGGGCGCTGTGCCAGGCCTGGTTGATCCCGAACAGGAGGACGACCTCCTCGCGTGTGCTCGCGACGTTGCACACGTTCGCGTAGGAGCTCGTCATGTTCGAGTCGTCCCACTTGATCTGAGGCTGGGCCTGCGCCTGCCCGGCCGGCCGCGGTGACGGGGTCTCTGCGCTCCGTTCGTTGGCCATCGGTTCTCCTCGTCGAGGGTCGTCCGCTCGATGGTGACAGGCTGAGCGTCCCCTGCAGGGTACTCCGGAGGCCGAGCCGCGCGCAACCGCAGAAGGCGTCGAGGACGGAGGGTGCGGGTTCGCCGGCTCAGAACGCGATCGCGCCGCGCCCGAAGAGCGTGCGCGCGCGGAGCTTGGCGTGGAGCTCCGTCACCCGCTCGAGCGGAACCACCTCGGACACCACGGGGCGGAT
>Ga0209002_10000253_pt1 | contig 41111 bp, 64 predicted proteins | sample Rifsed16ft2_FD_184010 | JGI IMG/M metagenome (GOLD analysis project Ga0209002, IMG submission 184010) | Soil microbial communities from Rifle, Colorado, USA - sediment 16ft 2 (version 2) | ecosystem: Environmental > Terrestrial > Deep subsurface > Rock core/Sediment | place: Rifle, Colorado...
CATAATACCTTAGCATACAATACCGTTCCTTCTAATCATTTGATCCTGTTCGATGTAGAGATAGGGGATCAGATATACATGCCCTATGCAGAAAAGAAGGCAGAGGCGGCTAGGCTAGGTATTGATTGTGTGCCACTTCTGTACGAGGGGTTTGTAACATCACCTGAAATGCTAATGACCTTTATGGATACTGAAAGCATCCTGGGGGGAACAAAGATCGAGGGAATAGTAATCAAAAGCTACTTCAAGTTTACTGAGCATGAGAAGAAGGCCATGATGGGTAAATATGTATCCGAGTCATTCAAGGAAAAGCATTCTACATCATGGAAGATGAACAATCCGAGCGGTAAGGAAAGCATTCAGGTTTTGATTGATAACCTTACTACTGAGGCTCGATGGGAAAAGGCGGTCCAGCATCTTCGGGATCAGGACAAGCTAGAGGGCTCTCCCAGAGACATCGGCGGCTTGATTAGAGAGGTCCCAGATGATATACTCAAGGAGTGTGAGGACGAAATCAAAGACGCTCTTTTCAAGAGGTTTTGGCCGGACATTAGGCGGGGCGTAACAAGGGGCCTGCCTGAGTGGTACAAGAACAAACTCATGGAGGAGGGATTTACTGATGGATAATAAAGATAAGATCATTATTAGAAATTCATTTTCATGGGGAGTGCCTTGGCTGTTTGGGTTTATGTTCACCGTGGGATACTGGATATCCCTAAACCCTGGAAAGGCCCTGATCGTCGGGCATTGGACTGAGCAGGTTTCCTATGGTATACTTTTGTATATCTTGTGGCCTGTAATATTGGGCCATATGTTAGGGGTAAACTAACTTGGAGGTAGGTTATGAGTAAGGGACTTATGGTACTAGATGAGATACAGAAGGCTCTAGCTAAGGCTGAGAGCGTCTATGAGGTCCTAGAAGTCAAGGATAGGGCTAAGGCTCTTGAGGTATATATGGCGGCTAAGGGGGCCTCGGAGATCGCCGCTCAGGCCAAAGAGCTACAGCTTAGGGCCGAACGTAAGGCCGGGCAGTTTTTCAGGGGTATGGAGAAGAATAAGGGGGGTAGGGGAAACCCGTCTGGAGGTCAAGACGAGTTTACGCAGGTTTTGGAGGAGCTTGGTCTTTCTCATAAGACCGTGGCTACGGAGTGGTACCCTCTGGCTAATATGCCGGATAAGGTATTTGAGGCCTGGATAGCTCAGGCTAGGGCTACTGGAGACCTGTCCAGGCGAGCAGCCATTCGCCATGGTAAAGAATGGTTTACTGAGCAGGATCGCAAGGAGGCTCGCAAGATCGTAGAAAAGGACCTACCAAAGTCTGCGCTCCCTGTTTACGATAAGGGTCTTTTTAGTAGCGATGAGGTTGACGTATGGGTGGACCATTATCAGCGGGCATCTAATGACACGCAACGACGGCAGATCATTAATCTTCCTGCTGAAATCGGAATTAAAAGCAATGACAGTTTTTCCACTGCATTAGAAATGCGTAGCAAAGAAATCATTGGCCCGGCTCCTACAACCTTACCCGGATGGGCAGTAGATATTACGGACGCTGGTTCAGAGTATGTGGAATGGGTACAAGAATTGTATGATATGATGGGAAATAAGGATGCTCGTATTGAGGAGCTTTCTAGAGACCAAAAGACAATGCTATATTCTCATGTTAGAGAAGTAAGGGATATTCTGGAAATGCTGATTGATGGCATGAGGAAATGGTAATGGCTAGGTATATAGATAAGACAGGTAACACAAGAGAGATAGATTTTGATGCAATAGCCAAAGCACTCAGAGAAAGGGACGCCAAAGACGTAAGTAGCACGTCAGACTGGTTTTTCGATTTCGATAGTCGTACAGCTAAATACGATCCATCTGTATCTAGATTGGACCTTGTAAGAATGGGGTATACTTACGACGATGAAATATCTATGTGGGTACTTAGACCAGAAAGGACAGATGATGAATAAGCAGAACAGAAAAACGCTAAGACGCATATTAAATGAGAACGAGGTCATATTTGAGGATATGTGCGACAGTGAGGAATGGCATGAAGTCCTTAAGCATGTAATAGAAATGTATGCGATTGAGGGTGAAGACGTAGGGATACCAAATCTTTGTGCTCGTATGTGGATATTGGGGGCACTATCTTTTGACGATGATTCAGATGCGGGTGGGGAATTCAATCGTCTGCTTTCTGATTTAGGTATGGAAGAGGAAGAAGATGACGAGTAGGCTCGATCTAGTAAAATTTGAGGAGCGTATCAGAGAGGTCATAAAAAGGAACGGGGGGCCGGGCAATTTCGATGAGACAGCGGCCCTGTTTGAAAGTAGCTCTGGCCTTACTTGTATAGCTGTAACAGTAATGGCAGAAAACGCCCTGTCTGGACTGACTATGGCGGATAAACTATATGCTACCTTTATCTTGGGGTGGCTACTGGCTAATAAGTTTAGGGACGGAGACGACGAATTGAAAGCTATTATAGCCGATGCTCCAGCATCTAAAGAATTCAGTACCTATGTTCGTAATTCTATATCCCAGCTTTTGGAGGCACAGACGAATGAAAAGCGTATACTTAAGATTTGAGGAATGCGTAACTGATCCGGTGCAGTATAAGCCATACTCTCCGAGGTTGGTTGGGGAAAACATCTATGTGAAGTTTGACATACCGGATGACACCGTGTTAGTAGGGGCATCCGAGTTACCTCCAACGGCGGCAGTCGTTTTGACTCCAGAGGGAGTTTGTGCTATACTTAGTCAAATGGCAAAAGCCATAAGATTTAATATCTCAGCAAAATACGAAACCGACTAGGAGGATACAATGGCAATTAGTACCAAGAAAAACTCGAAAAGGCGGTCCAAGATTTCTGGGGCTGCGACGTATAGAAAGACAGGTAACGATCTAGTAGTAGTAATCGACGATCTGGATGAGGAGCTTACCTTTCAGGCAGGTTCCGATAAGGTTCTTTTCGATCCTGCTACTACCCTAGATGGTAGGGTTTTCGTTGACATTTCATCTGATAAAGAAAAACTTATGAGTGTCAGGCCGCTTGTTGGAACCTTTTTCGTCAAGGTAAAGGAGTTTGCAAAGGGTCCAGATCAGCTACCATCACCCCGCCATTATGAAATTCCCGTGGATGGGGGAAAGCGTTTATGGGTATATGATGCTTATACCGTTCTACTTGAGGTAGTGACTGGAGCATGGACTGGTACAGTCGTTCCGGTGAATGTTCACTACACTTTTGTTGATTCAGGAGACGGGGAGAGTGCATCCCTAGAGCTTGGCGGAAAGCATAACTCTACAGCAGTAGTATTCTTGGAGTGTGCAGGGCTGGATTTCGATACTGATACAATTCCTCTAAGCGAGAATATTTTACCCTGGCTTGAGAAGGTTATTGTAGAGCGGGGCAGAACCTTTATGGCAATTGTAAACGATGGGTACGTCTCAGCGTTTGCCTTTGCTCCGTAGTCCGTGTCATAACCTAGGAGGTTAAAATGGCTAAAGCATTAGAGTTTTCTGAACAGATTTACGTTTTATGGGACGATGAGGATGATCCTAAGTTTGCTACTCTTTTGTGCTTTAGGGACGCTAAAGAGTTACAAAGTTTTACAGCAGATGATTTTACAGGAGAGGGTAGGAAGGTAGCTATATATAAATTGGTAGAGCAGGGAACGATGAAGACGGAAGTAAAAATAGCTATCGAGATTGATGATCCTAAAAAGGCTAGAGCTAAGAAGGATGTAGTATAGAATGTTGTATAATTCTCTAACAGAAAAAGAAAGACAAGAGTGCATAGCCGAGGGGATGAAGCGAGAAAGAGAAATATGGCAGGGCTTCATCCTCGGCATGTCCTTTCCAGAGGATGTTAAGAAAGCCTGGGAGGAGTACGGAAATGGAGGCGAACTATCAGCAGATGATGCTGCCCTATGGATTTCTGGATTACTACAAGAACGTAAGAGACTTAGGGCCATAATTGTAACCCTTTCAAGTAGACTACAGAATGCTAAGGATGATCGTGTATACTTAGCTTATTGGCTTACCAAGAAATTACGTATATCAAATGATGTTTTATTTAAGGCTATCGTGGACGCTAGAAAAATAATGAGAGAGCGGAGAAAAAATGAAGATTAAAATACTGCAAGAAGTATTAAACTCGGATGCAAGTATATCGTTTGTAGAGACATGGGTGGATAGCGAGGAGCTTGTATCATCTACAACGGACCCTACCCCAATTCCTACCGGCACTACGGAAATGCTAAATCTGTCGTCTAAGTTTTCTCTTTTGACTAGAGGAGGGGCCGTCATTCCCTGCTACAAACTTATTCAGGGAGTTTTAGATGGCCCGGAAGCTAGAATACAGGGACGCATTACTATAAATGGTACGTACTCAGAAGATGAAGATGACAATGAATTGCCGGGTGGAGAATGGGCACTAAAGTTTGTTGGAGACCTAAAACCGGAAAGAAAGTATGATGTGTATAAATGCGCTGTTGGGGCAATGAAAATCAATAGAGGCTACCATCAGCGCGGTGTGTCTGGAGGCAATGTTCATCTACAGATTTTTGACGAGAATGATGCAAACTCAGAGATTTATATGGAGCCTGTATTTGGAATGCTTGAGACGAGTCAGTGGAACAGACTTGAGAATAACTACCCAATCAAATGGGAAAGGGGAGATAGCTTTACTTTTGAGTTACGTTTCCAGCGCATAGTATAAGGAGATAGGGTGGTTAAAAAGATAGACATACTTCCTATGTTGGTTGATGGACATGACTATGGACACTATGCCATGGGTTTATGTCCCTTTCACGAAGACCATAATCCATCTTTACAGGTAACGGACAGGGGTTATAAATGTAAGTCATGTGGGGCCAAAGGAAACTTATCGTCCCTGCAAGATAAGCTAAGTCCAATGTCTATGCGGGCGGATAAACCATTAGAGAAGCATGGACGTAAAAGTATGTTCCCAGGATACGATGATCTGGACGCCATTTCCGATCTGCTTCTATCTGCACATGATCGTTTAATGGCATCTTCACACCTTCATTACTACCTACAGAAGCGCGGAGTAGACGATCTTAGTGTGTTGTGTAAGTTAGGGTGGTATAATAATATGTATACTATCCCAGTATTAGATAAAGATGGGGGGTTGATAGGTGGTATAGCTCGGGCCGGATCAAATTGTACGGACAAGAAAATGCGGTTTGATACTCCACATGGTCAGCCTCCCATGCTATATGTTCCAGACTGGAAATTGTTAGAGCAGTCTAATCATCTATTTTTAACCTTTGGTATTTTCGATGCCCTTACTGTGCGGAGTCTGGGGTTTGCTTCTTGCACCCCAACCGTAGGTAAGGATTCGGTAAACTCTAGATGGTTTGATGGGATCAATAAGGTGATCCATATTATACCAGATAAAGGGGAAGAAAAAGACGCCCTAATACTGGTAAGTAGGCTGGGACTTAGGGGCAGAATACTGGAGATAAATTACGATGGCACAAATACCAAGGACCCGAACGACTTCGCTACAACCATGGGAAAGGGAAAGCTTACAAAGCTGCTACAAGCAGCCGGAGGGTAGGTATGCCTTCGCTATTTACATTAACGTAGATCAGTGCAGCTATTGGTATGGTATAATGTTGATAGCGGTCGTAGAGGGGTTTCTTAGGGCCGCTAAGCTAGGTAGTGTAGGACTTATAACTCGTTACATAGAAAACCCGACGGAGGAGAAGTTTTAGAGTATGAATAAGGATGAGTATAGCGAGGTTATCGCAGGTAAAATACTTTTAGGTAAGATAATACCAACATCAGTAGACACAAAAGACGTATCAGCACCGTTTGATAGAATAGTAGAGCTAACACAAAAATCTAACTGGACTCCAGAAATGATACTTGAGGAGGTAGGATTTTTTATTTATAACAAGGCTATAGAGGCGGCAACAAGCGTTGAAACATTAGATGCAGACTGGGCTAAACTACTTAGACAATCTTCTATCCGATATGAAGTAGGTAAAGACTTTAAGGATGCGGCGGATTCTCTTATACGGGGGGAACATATAGATGTAGGAAGACTTATACATACAGCGTATAGGCTGGATCAATCAGAGTTTCGTATCATAAAAGGCAATGAAGTTGATCCCGGTATAGTACCATTTAGAAAGACATATTGGGACCCTATTGATGTGCATATAGGAGGAATACCAGAATCGGGCTTGACAGTAATCGGGGCACCGCCTGGGGTTGGTAAGACATCCCTTCTTATTCGTATGGCTATTCAGGCGGCTAAGAATGGGAAACCTACTATGTTGTTTTCTATGGAAATGACGAACAGACAATTGATGTATCGTTTTTTGCAGCTTGATAGCTCCATAACAGAGGAGCAAAAGTCTCTCATTAGCATTTGTGACGATATCATATCTCCCACTGAGCTTTCTACATTGGCGGCAACGGTAGGTAAAGATATATGGTTTATTGGCGTTGACTTTGCAGAACTAATGTTTGGGGGCGGGGGGAAAAATAGTAGCTCAGAGTCTATAATGGCAGAGGTATATAGAATTCTAGCTACAACGGCTAAGATGCTAAACGTTCCTATTGTACTTCTCTCTCAATTAAATAGGGACTACCAAGATTCGATTCCGCAAATTACACACTTACGCTATACTGGAATGGCAGAGGCACTAGCTAGTCTGATCTTGCTTATCTACAATCCCTCGGCAGTTTTTGTGGCACAGGATAGTAAGGGGGCCTTACCTAGAAAGCCTAATACTGGCTACATCATCATGGGAAAGTCCAGATATGGGCATAACTATCCAGGCTACGGAAGGTTTGCCATAGAGGTCCAGTGGGATGGAATCGCAGGTTGGGGTACATCCCCAGGACAGATGAGGCCACTATAGGAGGCTCAATGGATAACAGATTGATTGTACGAACGAGAAAAGAGGTAGATAAGGCTAGAGGGTTGAAAGCCTATCGCCCTATTTTAGTTGATATCATGGGGCGTGTAGAGAAGCCAGCTAGGCGCAGCTTTAAACGCTGTGCAGACGCTGAGATTTATGGAACGGCTGTAGTACTTCGTAAGTTTCGTATGGATTCTATGGAGAAAGGGTTAAAGAATGTCATCGAGTCAATTATTGAAGCGGGTGACAGTACTACCATATAATACGTTACCTGCATTAGCTATTGTAGGGTCGAGTGTAGCAATTGATACTGAGCTTACCGGCATGGATAAGAATAGGTTGCATAGACCTACCGGCAATCTAGTTTGTGTTACCATGTCAGGCAAAGGATGGGTAACTCTATTTGATGATATGAGTAGGGTACAGGAAGCACTAGACTCCATAAAAGATAGGATATGGATTTTCCATAATGCACCGTTCGATCTTTTCCACCTGCGAAGATGGTTTTCAATAGATGAGCGGAGTCCAGACAAGTTATGGGATACTATGATTTTTGAACGCTTACTATGGAGTGGGTATTATAAGTCTTTTGGATTAGGCGACCTAACCAGAAGATATATAAAGATAGTGCTAGATAAGAAAGTAAGAGATCAGTTTGTACTAAAGGGAACAATCCTTACAAACGAACAAAGAGTGTATGCTATGGAGGATGCCGTAGCCACATTCCTTTGCCAAGAACATCAGGTGGAGCAGATTCTAAAACAAAAGGATGATAGTATATATAGTCTATGGAATGAGTTAGAAGGTCCCATGATTGAAATAGTGCAGATGTTTAAGGGATTTAGTATTAACGAAGACGAATGGAACAAGATGGCAGATATAAACGAACAAACAAAAAATGATATAGCCAAGGAGCTAGGATTTAATCCGGGCTCACCCAAACAGGTTATAAATGCACTGGCCCAGCAGAAAATTACTATGGGATCGACACAAGAAAGTGAGTTGTTGGCGTTTTCTGATGTTCCTATTGTGAAAAGAATATTAGAGTATCGCAAGGTATCAAAGTTAGCATCTACGTATGGTAGGAAATTCCTTGAGAGGTTTTGTGAGGACGGAAAAATATTTTCTCATTACTGGACCATCGGGGCAGATAGTGGGAGAACGGCGTCATCAAACCCCAACATGCAAAATATACCCTCCCTAGCTAGTTTTAGGGGTTGCTTTGTCGCGTCTCCAGGTAATGCATTAGGCATCTATGACTACCATCAACAGGAGCCGTGCATAACAGCCTACGAATCTCAGGACCAAGGTCTACTGGACGCAATAAAACATAATAGGGACCTGCATCTGGAAACTGCTATACGTATTTTCAACGATAAAAGTATAACCAAAGAAGATTACAGGAGATTTTTAGGCAAGACATTGAATCTTGGTATTACATATGGTCTGGGTCCATCTGCTCTTAGAAAGGCAGTAAATTTATATTACAAAGAAAATAACATTGACAAAGTAATGTCCTATAAAGAGGCACTTGATCTTATTAACGCATACTTTAACACATACCCAGGTATAGCGGAATGGGTAAAGCACCAGCACTGGCTAGGAGAGAATCAGGGTTACGTAACTACCACCATGGGACGTAGGAGATACCTAAATCCATATTCATATAACTGGAAGAACGTATCTGTAAATGATCCCATACAGGGAGGGGCGGCAGATCAGGTAAAGTTAGCTATTGTAATGTTCTATAATAGCTGTAAGGCCTCCGGCATAGACTTCCCTATAGTGGCAGTAGTGCATGATGAAATAGTAATAGACGTACCTGAGAACATGATAAGGTCGGTAGGAGGAATTCTAAAGTATTGTATGGAAGCTGCCGGAAATAAAATGTTTCCTGGCATTAAGTGGGTAGTAAGCTCCCCTAAAGATATTAAATATACCTGGGCTGGAAAGGAGTAGAATGAGAAAATTTAATTCCGGGGCAACAAGAAATGATAGCGACAACAAATTAGATTACGAGGGGTTTTTCTCTCCACTTGTTATTTATAGGTACGCTCAGTATATGCACAGAAACAGGATACAGTCTGATGGAAGTGAGAGGGCGGCAGATAATTGGCAGAAGGGCATGCCAAGGGATGAATACATGAAGTCTCTATACAGGCATTTCATGGCATTATGGACAATTCATCGCGGAGAGAATGCTATTGATGAGGACACTGGCAGAAAGATAGATATTCAGGATGCAATATGCGGCATCATGTTTAATGCCATGGGGTATCTGCTAGAAGTTTTGATGAAAAGGAGTGTATAGGATATGAAGGCAATATTAGATGTAGACGGAATCCTGTGGGACTTTCATAGGCCATTATTCAATAAGCTTAGTAAACGCTTTTCAGGTCTTCCTAAGTCACTGCCCGCGGAATGGAATTGGTTTAGGAAGTATATGACGGATCAGGAATTTTATGACTGTGTGTTTGATACCCACGTAGAACAGGTAGGATATTCTGTATTTCCAGGCACAGATTTGCTGCTTCATGTGCTAGATGAAAAGAATATTGAGGTAATGATAGCGTCAAATAGAGACAGTGCATTAATATATAACCTATCAAGATGGTTATATACAAATAGGGTAGCTCCTATAAGTGGAATATATGCTGGATACGATAAAAGTTTTCTTATAGAGAGGGGCGACCTTCTCATAGATGATAACCCTGGGACTATTAGATATGCCTCAAGTATTCGGGCCGCGAGTTTGACTTTGAAGTGGCCCTGGAATAACGAGGTTAAAGATTTGCCATATGTAGCTAGGTTCGATAGCTTATACTTTATGGCTAAGTGGATTGATGAAAATGTCCCTAACAACAAGTAAGAATAAGTGCCTAATATGTAAAAGAGAAATGGAACAACCATATGGGTATAAGGATTCCAAGCTATTGGTAGTACTACATAAGCCATTCAGAGAGCTATATGGTTCTCTAAGTGCTGCCATAGAAACCACATTGCTTACAGAATTAACTAGGGCAGGATTTGGTTCAAGCGAAATAGGTATTACGTCTTTATTGAAGCACTCAATAGGACCAGAATTTTATAAGGAGACCAATCATTTTGAGTGGCACATACTTGAAACTATAAAAGAAATGAACTGTCACGAAAAGATTTTGCTGCTAGGTAGTGATCTTCCTAGAGTATTTATTGGGGACCACCTTACAGATGCATCATCTATCTTTGGTATACCCATGTCCGATACCAAATATTTTAGGGAGAAGGTATTATTGTTTGGTCCATCACTAGAGGAGGCCGTTGCCACTGGTATAGGAGAATTAAGGGATGTCATCGAATTACGAAAATCCATCTAGGATTAGTGCATTTTGCGATGGAGGTGGCAGCCAAGAATCTGGGTTTAGTTTGGCCTATGTAATGTATACAGAAGACGGTATACTTTTACGTAGACATGGAAAGAAGATAGAGTATCTTCCAATAAAGGCTCCTCAGAAGATTTATTCAAGTAATCAGGCAGAGTATATGGCAGTAATAGAACTTCTGCTAAATATAGTTGAGTTAAGATATAGAGCTAAAAGGAGTTTTGATACTATTTCATTGTTAGGTACGATAATGGACGCATCTAGTGTTAGGGTAAATATCTTTATGGATTCGCAGCTAGTAGTTAGGCAGATAAATAAGCAATACAAAACAAATGATGTAATATTAAAACAGTTGTTATGTTTTATAGGTGATACCACTATATTGCTAGATAACAATAATGTAAGTGTGAGATTTTATTGGGTACCAAGGGAAAGTAATAAAGTGGCCGATAAGCTACAGAAGGAGGCTATAAATGCCAAGGACGGCTAAAAGGACTACTAAGCAGATAGCTGGAATAACCGGAACGCACAGCCAATACAGAGAGGTAGCAGACTTTTATCCTACATGCTCAGAGGCAGTAACGTCTCTATTAGAAGTAGAAAAATTCTCGGGGCCTATTTGGGAACCGGCCTGCGGTGATGGAGCAATCTCTGCTGTATTAAAGGTCCATGGATATACAGTAATATCAAGCGATCTGTATGATTATGGTTATGCCGATGCAGTATCAGCTATAGATTTCATATCGCAGTACTCAAACTACAAGGCTCTTTTATATAGTGCGTGGCCCAATAGAACTAAGATACATCCTAGCACTCTCAATATAGTAACAAACCCACCATTTGCTCTTAGTCTAGAATTTGCGGAGAGGGCACTGGAAGTAACAAAAGATAACCCCGATGGAAAGGTAGCTATGCTAAATCGTTTACAGTGGCTAGAAGGAGTCAAGAGAGGCAAATTTTTCTCAAAGCATCCCCCATCCAGGGTTTGGGTGTACTCAAAAAGGCTTCCCAGAATGCATGCCAGGAATTGGGAGGGAAAGAAAACATCCAGCATGATAGCCTTTGCATGGTTTGTTTGGGACATACACCATAAAGGCCCTACACTTTTAGGATGGTTAGATTATGACTAATAAGATAGTGGTACATGGTGGAGGGTTAGATCAGCCCCTACCTATATTTGAGGATGCGTTCGACTTAGCAGATGCAATAATAAAAAAGGCTTTAGAAGACGGGAACCCAGACGTGGCCCTAAGGATGGGAGCAGAGATCATAGAGTCTATACAGATAAGGGGCATAGCCCTTGCACATCTTCTTTATAGGCTATGGGAAGAATGGAATAAATTCGGTTTGGGTAGTACGTTCGAGGAGGCCATATTTGACAATTGGGGATTTAGTAAGCAAACAGTACAGAAGTATATCAGTATATGGAAGGCTACGTTTGCTAATCCAAATGTACCAGATGAGATTAAGGCTAGTTTAAAAGAACGCCCTATAAATACCCTGCGGAGGGTTATACGTCCAGTCAATGACGGCTATCTTACAGATGGAAAGGACTGGAAAGAGTTAGCCGATACTGTAGATGACAGTGAATTCAAACAAAAGATTGAGGAGTTGTCTGGTAGTGCTGCTGCTGGGAGGCCGACCCTTAAGATTTTTCTTTATGCCGATGGAACATTAGTAGCAGTAGATAATGATTCTACTCACGTCAAATTAGGAATTTTAAGAACATCAACAAGGGACCTAAACAATCCTATCCGTTTTAAAGCCATAGATCGTATAAAACGTAGTGCTGGCATACTACCAATATAGGAGAAATTGATGTCTAAACCGCTGGATAAGGAGAAGGAAATATTTTCTGTGGTATCGAGTGGAATTTATACTCTGGATCGTGCTCTCAATGGAGGCATGCCTCTAAGAAGTATCTACGAGATATATGGGTATACCAATTCTTGTAAGAGTACTCTAGGGTATCATCTTGCTGGGGTTGCGGCAAGGGCTAAGTGTACGCTGATTGCCGACTTCGAGCATTTCGATCCTAACTATCTTGAGGCTGCTATTAGAAATGCTGGAGGATCGGGTCCTATAGAAATGGCTGATACCGACGATGGAGAATCTGCTGTGGGAGATATCAGGGACGCCCTAAAGGATACCACATTTGGGTCTGTTATGCTAGATAGTGTTGGTGCCTTGATTCCAAAGGTCGAGTTAGAGGGTAAGGTTACAGATGCCAACATGGGAGTAAAGCCCAGGCTCATGGCTAAGATGATGCGTTATGCTTTGTATGGACTCAAGCGCAATAATGAGTGTATATTTCTTATTATCAATCATCTTCACCCTATCATGTCATTAGGTTCTGGTGCTGCATCAACATCTGGAGGAGTAGCTATCCACAACAATTCCCATGTACGACTAAAGCTAAAGGCATTTGAGAAGGAAATAGAGTATCGTATTACGGAGGGTAAGGTTGATAAGTGTAGGTATGGCGGCGAGGGCGGCACATTCAGGTTTGCATCCGTAACTGGCCTGGGCATCCACCTGGGACTCACAGCCGTTGTAGAGTGTCAATGGTTGGGCTTGGTAGACGAAGGAAGGACTGTAAAGCTAGATGGTAAGAGCTACGGATATCTAAAGAATTTGGTAACTGAGGCCGCATCTGGAAATGATGAGGTATTCCAGCCCTTTAGGAATAAATTACATGTCGTATAATCATAGCTCTTTGGTAAGTTTGGGGTACCTTAAAGATGGGCAGGCTAAGAGGCTAGAGGATGCTGTGCTGAAACAGATATGGGATATTGATAGGTTTATGGAAATGGTACCGGAGGCATCTATAGCATCTTATCGAGGTCATGTGGTGGTATTCCCGCAACCTATACTTCCAGAGGGCGGTATAGGAGCCGATCCAGGGGTACACCTTGGGTTAGCTTTTATTGAGGGTGGAGATACTGCACATACGTTACGGCTATTTATCGAAAGGGGAGGCATTTCATCTGCCGATCTTCTATCTATTTTCTATAACGTACCTGTATTGTTCAATGGTAACGTATCAAAGATTACTCCTGTAGTTGTAGAGGGAGCGGCCTACGATGCTAAGTACGGTCAGCCCCTACTTGGAGAAATACGAGCGGCCCTAATTCTGGGGTTTTATAATGCAGGATTTGAAAGCGTAATAGAAATGCAGCCTACTCAAATACGTCTTAGGGTATTTGGGTCTGGGGCTATCCAGCCTCTTAGTATTTGGAAGGACTTTATGAAAGTAGAAAAGGATGAAGCAGACGCCTTGAGCATGGCTATAGCCGCTGGAAGTTAGAACACCTGTTCTATTGACATGATCCTATTTGGGGTATATAATAATGCGTAGAGGATGGTGAGCAATGGATGAAGCTGAGGCCCGTTATATTATTAGTAGTTTTTCAGATGCTAAGTCGTATCTTACCTGTAAGAAATATCACGGCATGTATCTAAGGAGGGACCCATCCATCAATAAGGAGTCATATGCTTGTACTATAGTTGGTAACATAGATTCGGATGGCGTTGTAAATGTACTTAAATTTGGTATTGGGATAGATCTGGTAGCGGAAGTAACTAAGTGGAATACTCATTTTTTAGATAAGTTCATTTCAAATAAAAACTATATTGGTGAAGGATGGAGTCTGTGTACAGAGGCACAATTTAACGAAGCTGCCACTTCGTTCATCAACCATTTTTTAGGTATTATAGCTAAAAAACCTGACTGAGGAGATAAATGTCTAAAAGAGGCAGACCTAAAAAAGAAGTAGTACGTTCTTATGAGAACATCGAATTCAAGGTCAACCATGTATATAAGCGTAAGTGTGCCGAATGCGATGTGGTGGGTGGATTGCATTATTACTATCCATATCTAAAGGGGGAGGATGTTAAGGCCGGAGCATTACTGTGTGATGCTCATAGACAGGTGGAGCCAGAGTTTATAGACGATGTGCGCCTTGTACAGGTAGAATATGCCGAAACATAATAATTTTTTTCATCTTGACGATTACCATAGCCAACAATTTCTTAGCTGGAAACTCCCAGAGGGATGGTGGAGCAGACAGTATGAATATGCTTGGGCTTATTCGTTCTTGGATGACGGAGACATATCAGCCGATCTTGGTACAGGATATACATTCAGGCCATTTCGGCATGCCCTATCAATAGCGAGTAAAACTGTATATGCTATTGATGTGCATGTATCGGAGGACATAGATAGGTTTGCGCCAAACATGCATTTTATACAGGGAAGTTTTGTAGGCAGGCTTCCACTTGTGAATGACTCCATTGATAAGGTATTTTGTATTAGCGTACTTGAGGACGTTATAGGACTAGAAGAAATGGGGCATGCACTAACAGAAATGAAAAGGATCGTTACTAAAGAGGGCCAGATTGTACTAACTTTTGATGTTCCGTATGATACTGATAAGCCACAACACGCACTATACAAGGGTGTGGATTTATCTAAATTCATTGCCACAGTAGATAGGGTTGGATTAAGATCGGATCAGCCCTTCTACAAAGAGTATAAGAAGGATAGGCTGTATAACCATGAATATAATCTTTGCGTATATCATTGTGTACTGAGGAAATAGTGGACCGTCAGGAGCTTAACCATCGCATATATAGAGCCTGTTTTTGGCTTACTAAAAATGAATGCGCTCATGGTGGTGTGGCTGGAGACCAAGGCGGACTGCCCTACCCGGAAGTATCTGGGTATCTAATACCCGCTATGCTTGTATTTGGCCTAGACGCTATGGCCTACCGTTCTGCCGATTGGTTAATAGATACTCAATGTCTAAAGTGCGGCGGCTGGCCCGGATGGAAAGAGAACAATTGTGAGAATGGGGGAGAATGCAGAGCCTTTGATACGTCTGCCGTTGTAGAGGGGTTGATGTACATAAGACAAAAGAATAATCTGATTACAGATAGATACTACCAGGCAATAAATACAGCCATAGATTGTTTGCTATCAATGCGTATTACTACGGACCAATCCTTGCAGTATATAGGCGTATCCAAAGCTGGAACATCCATGCAGGCATATAATCTTCGAAGTGCATCAATATTAAATGGCGGATATAGCGCATGGGCGCATCGTATTAGCAATACGAGGTGGGCATTTAACAACCCGGAAAGAATACATTATATAGCCTATGCCTTGGAGGGCCTAAAAAAGATAGGACTTATGGATGAACATGAAAAAGTATTAAGCCAGCTAAGAGGACTACCCAGACCCTTTAATTGGTCCTATTATAGCGGTCCTGATGGATCAATACTTCCAACACAAACTGCTCTTTGTACTGTGGGTAACTTTCAAATGGCAATACAGCTTAATGATGTTGAATTATTCGATTGGGCAGCTAGATCACAAACATCGGGTGGAGGATTTCCCTCTACACTTAATGGTAATTCTGTAACTAACGGTATGGAGATAGATGAAATCTCTTGGCCCATTAAGTATTTCCTTGAGGGAGCTACATATTTCTATGGGGCGGGATTAAAATGAACAGCGATATAAAAGTACTCGAACGAGAGCATAGCGCATTCGATGTTAGCATAGATGCCTGGAAACGGGATAAGCCTCATGGCATTAGCGGATTGTTTCGCCTAAAGGATGAGGGACAATTCATGGAAGCGGCAATACTCTCGCATCTTCCCTGGCTAGATGAGGCCGTATTATTGGTACAGGAATCTAAAGATAATACCATTGACAAGGCCGTTGATCTACGTAACCGCTTTCCCAGTAAGATACGCATAGAGTGCTATCCATTTAATGTACATCCAATAGGGTCACAAGGGCATTTTGACTCACCAGATAATTCCGTATATACTATGACGCATCTTACAAACTACGGAATTTCCATGTGCAGATACTCATGGGTAGCCAAGATAGAGGGCGACGTAATAGCTCTACCTACTTTTCAGCTAATTAAGGACCTTGTTGATATGTTTCCGAATGAGCTACATCATTATGGAAGGGTAGGATTAAATCTTGCCGGACCAAACCTAGATATGATCTCTATGACTAATCCAAGGAATGCGGGGTGGGATGAGTCTGTGTTCAATAATAAACCAGATTTCCATTGTGTGAAATCGGGTAAGTGGGAAAGTATAAATATGTCCGACTTTAGGAATGACCCCGGTGTAATGTACTGCCCAGGCTTTAGCTTTATACACACAAAAAGATGTAAAGTCGGTAAGACGCCGGGATTAGAAGCATGGGCACCCTTTACAGAGGAGAATACTAGAAAGGCTTTGGAGGCATATGGCAGAGAACATCCCTATCCAGGTGGAGATAAAGATTATTGCCCCGCCTTTATTTTCGACGGAGACTGGAGGAAATACCTGCCCTACTGAGGAGCAAGAGCTTGATAGAATTATGCATGCTATAGAGAGGTTTGGGGACAAATGCTCTTGCGAAGCCGTAATGATAAAAGTTATAAAAAGGACCGACGGTGTTATAGAATATGTCTATACACTTTCTTCTATGCATATGTGTCCAGAACATGGGACCCAATCTACATTTGTTATTGAATATGGTATCGAATGACATGCGCATAACTATATGCAAATTAGGAATACATAAATGGGTCAGGCTGTGGCCTGCAAGACCGGGGTATAGGTTCTGTTTCCACTGTGCAAAGGCCCAGATGCAGGTAGATTCCTATCTCAGTGGTGGAAGTAGTTTTGAAACTTTGGATAGCGTGGAAGACCTTGTTAGGCGTTTTCGTGCCATTAGGCATTATGATATAATGGGATATAAGCATGGCTGAAAAGGGACATAACTATTTCTTTGGGGGGTGGCCTGAGGCACCCTGGAAAAGGGAAAAGCTAGATATGGTAAAATATATAGATCAGGAATGTGGGGAAATAGCCTTCTTCAAGACAGGCATACCGTGGTCATTTGGCGACCCTATTTACGCTAGTGATGTAGTTCTGTTGGATGGTACTACACCCGATCAATTTTCCCCCATTGTATGCGGATCATGTGGTAGGCATTTGAATATTCTTGAATTACGTTATGAGCCTACTAGAGGAGATTAGTATGTCAAGGCCGACCGAAAAATGGGAGCGTAGAGAAAAGAAAATAGAGAAGCGCCGAAGAGGCATGGTAGTAGACGGCAAGAGCGTTAAGCTACTAGAGGAGCTTTCAGATAAGCGTACCTTAGACATACTTAAGAAAAAGGATGATAGATTTGAGGGCAAATCTATTGGCAAAGAGGAATAGTATTGTGAATTCATCCAGTCTCGAAAAATATGATCTAACTAATAAGCCATGGTCATCCGGCGGTACGGCGCTTGTTATAGGCAATGGTCCATCTGCCAATATATTTTTCAAACAATTTCCTTGGTTATTTCAAAAACTTAAAAAGAGTTTTCCTGGTGGGTATAGTATAATAAGAATATTTATTTGTAATGATATAAGTAAACTACCAAAAGAAACGGCTAAAAAATTTGGGGATGCCTACAGGCCCTATACTACCCTAGTAGCCGTGTCTACCGCCTTTAATGATATTGACTACACACGAAAAGTATTACATACCAATATGGCTAATCATGTTATTTCTAGTACAGAAACGTTTGATACCATTAGAGAGGTTATGTTAGAGGACGGGGGTCTAAAAAATTCCCTACGTTGGCATTCAGTATATGGTGTGGAGGAAAGTCCCATATCGTTTAACATGCGTCCACCTTTTTGTAGTTTTGCTATGTCACATTTAGTTACGTTTCAATTTATAGCTATGACTAATTTTAGCAACGTACTGTTGGCAGGTTTTGATCTTGGGTATAAGCCATTGAACGCAGATGGAACCGACCCTAACCATTTTAGTAGTAATTACTGGGGAGAGGATAAAATAGATAAGTTCACCACAGAGTATCTTAAGAGAATGGAAGAGGATCAGATGATTGCTCATTCTATGGTTTACGCCAACATGAAACGCAGAGGGATAAATGTATACAATACTACAAGAGGCCCATTGGATGCCTTTTATGGGGAGACGAGCATATGGTAGGCTATGATCCCCGGTATAGGATAGCAGTCATTATACCTAACTATAATATGCCAGAAGCGGCAGATGCAATAGTAGGTAGGATTAGGGCCAGTAGCGACGAGAGAATGTACGACCTCTTTTTAGTGGATAATGGCTCTGACCTAGTGGCCCCAGCTAAAAATACTACTGTCCTTTTGCCCACAAATTGTCAAACTACGGGCGCTATTCTTTGTGGAATGGCAGCAGCAGACCGGCATGTTAGAGATAATAAGTTAGAGCATGATTATATTGCTTATTGGATAATAATTACTAGCACTACACTATTGGAAGACACAGACTACATTTCCTTTGGTATAAATTTAATGTCTACCAATAAAAATTTTGTTGGGCTCATGCCGACACTTACCGTAAAAAGTACGTCCGCATGGAAACATTTATTTACTAGAAAAGCTAATGCGGCATATCCCCGTAAGGTATTTTTAAGGTATGTTTGGATGCTGGATAATATAGCTACATTCTGGAGAAAGGATTGGCTAGATAGTATAGGCAGGTTTGACCCAAAACTTACATATGCCTGGGGCATAGACCTGGAAGCCAGCTACTTAGCTAGACAACAAAATAAGGCACTGTTAGTTAGTGATTGGTTAAACGTAACTAAAACTACTGATATTGGGTATTACATGAGTAGAATGAATATGTCTGCTGATGATCGTAGAACAAAGGCTTATGCTAATATGAAAGAAATACTTAGTCAAAGGTACGGCCCGGATTGGGAATACAAGATGAGAAACGAAAACGTAAAAGAGGAATGGAGATAAAAGAATGATACAGGATGACACCATAGAGGGCGGAGAGCTTAGACCAATAGTAGTACAATGCCCGCACTGTCTAGGTAAAATACCGCTTGAGATTAGACGGCCACACAATCTTGAAGACTCTGTAGTACTGGCAAACGGAGAGCGTAAGAATAGCATGGAGCTTTCTATTTTGTGTGTTACTAAGGCCGAAAAACGTACAGAGCCGTTTCTACTTAAGATGAGGAATGCCGCAACCACTCTAGGCGCTCAGCTTGTATTAGCCTTCGATAGTATTGACGGCTCAGATAACCTTTCAAGATGCTATGAGTATGCTGATATGACCGCTATTATGAAGTCATCTGGATACGTAGAAAGTATCCTACAAGAGGCTCATAGGTTCTGTCAGGGAACATGGATTCTTAGAATAGACGATGACGAGGAAATATCTCCAGCGATGATGGAATGGCTCAAAAATAGGGAGTACATGATTGGAGGATCGCAAATATGGAGCTTCCCTACGGCGGCATTGTGGCCTGATGATATGCACTTTATTACCAATCCGCCGCTGTGGCCCGACTACCACCCACGTTTATTTACTTGGAGATATAAGGACTGGAGGGAGGATGTGCATGCCGGAGCGCCCTACGGCTTAGGAACAACGGCTCCGGTATCTATATTGCACCATAAATATATCGTAAAATCGTTTGAGGAAAGAGTAAAGATTTACGAAGAACGGGATGTTGCGAAGATGGGCGATAACGCATATGCACACATGCCCTTTACCCTTCCTGAGAGGTTCTTCAAGAGCATGAATGTCCTACAGGTAGCCAGGGGCAGGGTTGACAATGCCGATTCTATTTGTAATGCTGGACAGAATACGGAAATCGTGCTAATATAGTAGTATCCTTATAAGGAGGAACACATGAATTTTGACGAGTTTGTGAAAGCACTTGCTCTGAATCTGGACACTGTTCTTGCCCTGTCGGCCTTTATGGCCCTTGGGGTAGGTGCAATTGTGCAGGCGCTCAAGGTCTTCCGGGTGGTTAAAACGGAGGAATGGGCAGGGCGGGCGGCTATGATTGTAGCAGGCGTAGAGGGCGTTCTAGTTGTCCTCGGATACGTTTTCCCCGCATTCGTGCCGTTTGGGTTGATCGTATACGGTACGGCCCTGTCAGCCGCAAGCTCCGGGCTAGGCTACAAGTATGTGGCAAAGCCAGGACTCGAAAAGCTCTTTGGAAACCTGTTCTCTGTTTCTGATTTGAATAACGAGCCGCTTGTTATTAAGAGCAAGAAATAATCTAGGGTACTCTAGGGCCGGTTGTAACAGACCGGCCCAACCTAACTTAGGAGAAAACAAACAATGAGTGATATACTAGAACCTACAGATGTCCAAGAAGATCAAGTAAAAGGCAAGAAGAGGCTATTGATTGTCTCTGACTTCCATTGTGGGCATGAGGTAGGTCTAACTCCACCTGACTGGAATGTTATGGTGGGACACAACGATCCTATGCATGAGTACAGAGAAATTTTGTATAATAGCTTTAGTAGAATGGTAAATTTGTATAGGCCGTTCGATGTGTGCGTTGCAAATGGGGACCTGATTGATGGACGTGGAGAGAAGTCAGGCTCTACAGAATTAATCGTTGTTGATCGCCTCAAGCAGGCTAAGATGGCGACCGATATCCTTAAGTTTATCAATGCTGATAAACTGTACATTACTAGAGGCACAGACTACCACGTAGGTAATACCGAATCCTTTGAGGACATAGTAGCTGCCGATGCTGGCGCTCTTAGGATAGGGGATATAGTTAATTTGAATATCAATGGCACTATCTTTAACTTTAGGCATCACATAGGAAGCTCTCAGACTCCTATCGGTAGGGCTACCCCACTGGCTAGGGAGATCGTCTGGAACGAGTTATGGAATCTGCGCAAGGGTTTTGTTCTTGCTAATGTACAGGTACGATCTCATGTACATTATCATACCTATGTAGGGCAACCTAATCATGTTGCTCTGACTACGCCCGCTCTGCAAGGCTACGGTACACGCTATGGGGAACGTAGAATGAGCGGCATAATTGACTTTGGCATTACCGTTTTCGATATTGATGAGTATGGTAGATATACTTGGGGGTCTGAGATTGTAAACTTTCCTACTGTTGCACCAGAGATAGTGTAATGAATTGGCATAGAGTAAGCGTGCCAGAAGTTTTACAGGGCGTCGATTGGGACGCCCTTTCAGATAGAGAGGAGACTAAAATGGCAGACGTTGTATTAGTAAGAGACCTGGCTACATACTTTGATAGAGACAGGAGTAGCTTTTCAAAACTTCTTAAGCGCAATGGAATACAAACAGTAGAGGTTCTGGATGTAAAGACTGACCAGAAAGTTAAGGCTATTACTAAGGAGGATGCTATCAGGGTAGCAAAGCTCCTAGAGCCTGAGCATGTTGTACTCGATCCTAGTGAGGTTTTAGAATAATGGCCGGAGACTATGTTCTTAGCTGTGTAAAGGGAATCAATGCCGATCTGTTTCCCCATATCCTAAAGCTATATGTGCCGGAAGGTTCTGTAGTGTTGGATGCTACCTATGGTCTGGGGGCCTTTTGGAAGAACGTAGATACAAGTAAATATGATCTATACAGGAATGATAAACATTTAGGAAGAGGCACCTACCACTACGACCTAACAAAGCTCCCCGTAAATTGGGACAACTGGTTTAATGCCGTAGTACTTGATCCCCCATATCTGTATGTAGGCGGATTTAGAACCTTGAAGGATAGCATAGATAAGGGCTACCAGAACGCCGCCAGAGCCCTTGTGGACGGAATCTATGGGGTTGCGGCAGTAGATGCCCTATATTATGCGGGCATGAAAGAGGCACATAGAGTACTGGACGCTAATGGTATTCTAATAGTCAAGTGTATGGATCAGGTAATGAGTGGAAAGCAGGAATGGGGGCATATCAAATACCATAACTATGGTACGGAGCTAGGCTTCAAGGCAGAAGATTTGTTTGTTCTAATGCAGAATGGGCAACCTACCATGAGGCATAAGCCGGAACAACAAAAGCATGCTAGACGTAACCATTCGTACTTTCTTGTAATGAGGAAAAAGAAATGATCTATAACGAGAAAAAGGATATACTATTAGACCTTGTAGACCAATCGCCGGATGGGCTTGTCGTAGAGATAGGCTGCATTCGCTATGCATCCGAAATGAGCAGTGAGGGTTTCAGTACCTTCTATCTTGCTAAATACTGCCATGTAAATGGCCGGGTGTTCAGGAGCTTTGATAATATTTTAGATCATGTAGAGTTAGCTAATAGCATACTAAAGGAACGGGGCCTGCCGGAATCTGTAGTATGCAAAGACGGTTTGTATGCATTAGAGGAATTACGGGACGGTGCAATAGGTTTTCTGTATTTGGACTCATCGGATAATCCAGTGGATACCCTAAATCAGTACCATGCAGCTAAGGATAAACTTGTGCATGGGTCTATCATATTGATAGACGATGCTCACACCTACTGGGCAGGGGAGTATGGAAAGGCAACATATCTTATCAATGAGCTTGGACTAGAGAATGTAGAGCTTGTTGATGTAGGCCAGTCATACCGATCCTGTATAGTGAGAAAGGGGATTTAGAATGAGTGGACTTATGGTATTCGGCTTTATCCTTAGTGGTACCACTCTCCTAGTAAATGCAGGACTGGGCTGGAGTAGGGGAGCATGGTGGGTATGGGGATTGCATACCATTAATGCTACTGCATGGCAGGTATACGTTATGCAGCCGGGAATGGAATCTGCATTAGGAATATCCGCATTGAATATCGTTACCATATGCGTAGATATAGTATCCGGCATTAGAGCATGGAGGAGACGAAATGAGAAATAGAAACGGATCGAGAATAGGAATAAAAAGATGCCAGTCATGTGGCTGGCATTACGTGGGGAAGCAGCATGTATGCCCAGAAACTAAATGGGCACCGACTACCTATGAAGCTAAGGGCTGGAAGTCCACACGAAAACGATAACTATACCCTAGAAGCTAGATTTACAACCAAGGTTATTACAGAGGCTACCGTTGCACCTACGAGTAGCCATTTTAGTTTATTCATACCAGCTATAAACTGCTCGGTATCTCTGACACGCTCTAACATGCCGGGCTTATCGGGTTCGTTAAGGCTTCCCAATAGTACATAAGTTATATGATCTACCTTATCTTCTATACGAGAAAGCTGTTCGTGCTCTGCTTTCGTTGCCATTAATCTAGCGCCTCTGATATCCAGTCCTTTATGCTTAGCGCCAATTCCTTCGGCATTTGTACAGTGCCATTATCGGGTACCGGCGTGGAAACATTTGGGACGATTTGTATATTTAAATCTATAGCGTCACTTTCTGCTCCGTACTTTTTTCCTCTTCCATTTCCATCTGCCGAGAATTGCCAGCGTTTCCATTCTGACCAGTCCCGTATTTTAAACTTACCGTCCGACCATGGACCTTGCATAATCGGTTTATCGCTAGAATTAATAAGAACATAGCGAGCAATATGTAAGCCATATTTTTTCCAGTCTGAGTGCGGGGCCACAGCTACATTCCAGAACGATGTCCTGGTATAAATATCCCCGCCAGAAAGAAGAACACCATTACTTGTCAGCCTCTTTAGAAAGGCCAACTGTGCGTTACAAACTTCTATAGGGGACCTGCCCCCGCTAAACTCAAAATCCGCTGCAAGCGGTTCGTTGTATACCTTAGTGGAGATTAGCTTGGTAAAATAATCAGCCTGCTTTTCTGCATTAAAGTTTGGCCTAAAGTACCAGTAATATCCTGTACGAACAAAAGCATGTGCCTCGGATGAATTTCTTTCAAACTGAAAGTCTGTGTAATTCTCCCCCGTTATGTTGTCACATGATCCAGCTCGTATAATACCAAACTTGGCACCCGCATCGGCAGCCTTTTTCCAATCCATTTTACCTTGCCACTTAGATACATCAACGCCAAGCTCTATCATTTATCCTCCTAGTAAGATAACCCTATTAGCCGGTTTCACTGGCGTTATATACTCAAATATAAGGGTTCCTGTTCCAGTCTGTTGGTCTGGGTTTGTTACTACTACATTTACCTGTCCAGCGGCATGAGCAGGAGTAGTGCAGGTTAGTTGTGTAGCAGATGTAAAACCTACACCAGTAGCAGACGTACCTCCATATGTCACCGTTGGAGTGGCAACAAATCCTGTACCTGCTAGGTTGGTAATGCTTGTACCACCGGCAGTACTACCGCTATTGGGGGTAGAGCTAGTTACGGTGGGTGCGGGCAGAGTCTTAATCGCCAACATCCATCCTAGAGCCGCTACAGCATCGGCATCATCCATCTTGTGAGTCCAGCCATCAGCATCAAACGATACTACATCCATGAGAGCTATAAGTACAGCAGCAGAATCGTAAGTGGCACCTATTTCGTCTAGCTCTTGCCAATAAGATACTTGCACGCTTCCACCAGCTCCAGCCATCATCGCTCCGACGCATGATCTTGCCGTAGCCCCAATACCGCCGCCAATGGTCATAGAGCGTGTATCATCACCACCAGAAATGGTATTAATGTGTGCTCCAAATAAGGCCGTTGGAGCAAACCCAAATCCAGACTCGGGATGATCGTTAAGATCAGTAGCCGTTACATACTCGTCAACATATGCACCAGTTGCCTTTAACATTAGAACAAAATACTGTGTGCCTGTTGATGCCCTGGCTGTCCAGTTTAACGTAATTCCGTCTGCGTCCAGCGTTGTAAGGGATGCTTGTGCTACATCGGATTTGGCAACCTGCCGAACCAGGACGAGCGCATTAGAATAGAAGTTAGTATCCTGTGCCGCACTAGATGAGTAGCCATTAGCACAACCTGTAACTACCTGACGAGTACCATCACCCGCCCCGATAAATAGTCCCTGAGCAACGCCATCATTGTCCACCACATTCAAGCCAGCATTGCCAGCACTAAAGATCATCGCGGCATTAGGTAGGAAAGATGATATATTGTACTCTTGACTTCCTGTAGCTGCTGGTTCCGTTATAGTTGCCAACTCAGCATTTGTAACAGATAATGCCAGATAGTGAATAATATACCCAGCCGAAAATTGATCGTCTATTACTAATGTGAAGCCATCATTGTTGAAGGATACGAAATCTGCTAATCCGTCCAAGGCCGGAGTTCCACTAAGAGTACATATAGCTATACAAGCAGCATCATGCATTATATTAGCGTGCCTGTCTGTATTTGTGGTAGCTCCGTCCACCCATCCAGAGAAGGTAGCTCTACGAGAGGACGAAGATACTGCTACTCCGAATCCAATACCGGAGTTTCCATCAACTGCTCCATCCCCTCCAGTGGCAATAGAGTACCAAAACAATGCCAAATTCGGCTTGAAGGTTAGTCCAGTTACAGACTGTTGAGTAGTAGCTACTCCAGTAGATATGGCAAAGGTTCCCTGTGCTGAGCTTGCCATTATATTAAGGTTTTAACTCCTCGTATGGATACAGCAACTATCTTTACTGATGTAGGCACTCCTGTTACCTCACATCCGATCCAATCAAATTGTGAGACGGCAGTAGTCCATGTAGATAATGCTAGATCCTGGTTAGTGGTTGCCGCACTTAGTAGGGCCGGTTCTGATCCATCTATATCAGACCATCCACCGGCGTATGTTCTTTTCTTGATGTTAAAAGTAATATTCCCTGATGTAGCATCTAGGCTTATAACCGACCATCCAGTAATGGTACCAGCAAAAGGCATTTCAGCCGCTAGAAGACTCGGTGCAGTAATTACGTTTGTAGCATCACCAAATACAAATGTTAGGGTAAAGTCGTCAATATTATTAAACTTGGTGTCTATATTATTTAATCGTATTACTACGGTATTGGAGCTGCCCGCTGGATCAACGCCCAATTCCGCCTCTATAGCATTGACCTCTTCTTGCACACTGTTCATATGAGCAGCCTGAACGGTGTCCACAAAATCGGTTTTATCTGTATATGTTTTTACTGCTGCCGGATAACTTGCTGTCATTTAAATTCCTTAGAAATAAAAGATACCTACTGATGTTGGGCTATTGCCCTGTATTGCTACTGCATTGAAAGTCTTAATAACGCCCCCGTATTGCCATCCAATAAGAGGGTCGGCATCTACTACGTAGCCAGAAGCTACTCGCAATTCTCCGCCTCCAGATCCCGTTTCCGTAGCTATAATAGCAGTAAGATCAGTAGATACTGCTAGGTCAGCAGATGCATGACAGATAGAGCTTATTAGTAATTGTCCCACAGTAGTTCCAGATACTACAAGAGAGTTTGTAGGAGACCCATCTTCCATCGCCGCCGCACCTACTGCCCATCCAGCGGAGGGTAATGCCAGTCCTATATATACACATACCCAACCACCAGACTGATTTGTATTAGTTATTAATTCATAGGTACCTTGGGCCTTATTTATCACATACAGCATTTTAACTGCGCTAGTGCCATTGAAAGCATAGGACCCGGTTACCTCAGTTAGTGCCGATCCATCTAAGGATATTTCCGTTGTAGAAAATTCGTTGTCTATACCCAAGCACAAAAGAAATAAATTACAGTTCGCTGGTATTGTAACATTTGCGGCGACCCCCTCTAGGCCGTGATCGGTTCCTATAACAGTAGCGACATATCCAGACATTTTTAGGTCCTAGTTACATTCAAGAATAGAGTTGCCCTAGTAATGGTAGTGCAGCTATCTACGTTGATTCTTAGAATACTATTAGCCGCTATAGTGGTAGTCCACCCAGTTAGCGTAGAGTCCTGTGACTTTAATGCTGTAGTTATTGTAGGAGGGGCCGATGCAGTAATGCTATCTCCATCCGTAGGAGGAAAGTTAGCATAGGTATCCTTCCATATATCAATAACAATAGAGCCTGTTTGATCTGCTAACAGAGTAGCCATAGTAATTGTACAGCTATAGGGTACTGGAATATCGCCCTTAATTCCCGCTGTTATGGCACTACCCGCCCCGTCTATGATTATACCTAGACCAGTAGGTAGAAGTGCAATAGGGTTGGCTACTACATCCTGATTCCAAATAGCGGCAGTAATTAGGTCGCCGGTCGTTCTTGTAGAGGGCGTGGACCAAGCTATGTTTGTATCCTCCGCGTAGAGTATCTAAAATTATCCGATACCCTAGTGCATAAATCAATAAATTCGCCTAAAGTTAAATTTCGTTTAGCTAGATTGCAGGCGTAGCAACAGGGCACTACATTGTCTAATGTATACCCATAATTATTATCTAGTCTATCCAAACCATTTACAGCAATTGTTTTCTTGCTATTGTGTAGCGTTAACATTCTTTGTGGTTCGCTATCACAGTAATAACAGGGCTCCCTTACTAGATACATAAAGGTATCAATAGGTATGTCAAATTGCGTGTTTCTTTTCTTGGCACGGTGCTTATATTCAGCATATACATGCCTACCTAGACGTTCGCCCGTTTTACACCCACAGGATGTAGTAAACCCCCTACGCAGATTTGCTCCGGCAATTTCTTTTATGCATCCACAATCACATTTACATTTCCAATAAAAACTTCCAGACTTAGATTTAATAGTAGGCTCAATAGCTATAAGACGCCCGAATCTATTTCCAGTAATATCCTTAAGTTTCCATGCCATTAATTTACATCCTTAATATGAGAAGTATTTTCCTTCTCTAATTTAGCTGGAGTTTCGTCTAAATTCCAATTACGATTTATAACCTTGTTACGTTCTTTCAGTGCGGCCTCAATCCTATTTTTATCGACCTTCTTAGGAAACACTACCTTATATAGCTTTCCAGAATTTCCCTCGTTTTGACATGAGAAGCAATACATGAATAGGTCGTTTTCATCCACTACCTCTGCTCCGCCACATGGACAGTCAGCTACCCACCTATTACGGTTTACGTAAGCATACAAAGTATTTTTAGCGGCAGTCTTATCCAAAGCAGTAGATAACCTATCCGGGGAAAATATTACATCCCCTCCTGGCGACCTGCTACCCCGACGAAAGATAGTAGTAATGAAATCTGTCAGGGTAGCTTGTTTCTTTCCAGAAACCATTTCCCAGTGCTTATGACCCTGTTGTACATCGCTAATATCTCTTTGATACTTATTGTATTTAAGGTTTTCTAGTCTATCTTCTTTTTTCATTTATGCTCCTAGTACCGTGTTAACGCCAATTTCGCCAAAATCTACCTGCCCTAGTAGCCATACCAATTCAGATGTAGCAATACGTAACCCATATATGGCTTTCAGTATGCTGCCAGGAAGTACGTTTATGGTTACGCTCTGAATAAAGAAATCATCTGCCAACCCCATATCTGGATTTGTTAGTGTGATTCTATCCCCAGGCTCAAGACTTACTATTTGGTTTATGATGGTGCCAGATTTTGCTACTATAGATACTCCGTCAAATTGCTTTATAGGTTGTGCATAGGACGCAACAGTTACATCCCCAAAGTCCTTGGATGTGAGAGGGTCTGTTTGATACGGCAATGATAATGCATATTCTCGTACACCATAGGATGCCTGACTGGCCGCATTTTCAGATATTACAGTAACAGGCTCGTAGATACGTATAGCGGTACCGCGGGCTCTTAGTAAGTTTACAAAACCATCCCCACCTGCATTATTTATAAGTGTGTACTCTACCTCATTTCCACCATAGTTAGCGGATATTCCTAAACTTGCATTAAGGTCCTCCACAGTTGGCCCTTCCGTAGTACCAAATTTATAGTCCGTACTTATTACAGGTGTAATCATTCCTATACCTGCAATTCTATCTGTACGTTGATCTGGGTCTACATATCTGCCTCTTAATATAGCAGTACCCCCGGCAGGGATTGATAAAGCATTTTGTAGGGTGAATAATGTCTCTGCCGATTCTCCAACCTCTCTAGGATATGATGTAGTAAGAATCCTATTGTATATATCTTCTATGGAAAATAATGTGGCAGGATATACGGTGTTTGATCCGCTAATATCGTACAAAGGATCGGTATTTACCCTGTGATGCCTGTCCTCGAATACTAACCTATCTCCACCATCCGTACCGCCTCTAATGTAGAAATACCCAAACTCGGACATTACGCACTTCTGCGCAGCACCAAGGGCAGTATTTCTCTCATCTTTTAGGTCATCGGCAGCATAAGTAAAGGTTTCCTGCCCCACGTTATAGTCCGTATTGGTGGGCGCTAAAGACATATTTCCTATGATGTCTCCAAATAAAAGGTCCGATCTTCTAGATAACTGAACATCCAGTAAATCTATTTTCTGCCGTCCCATTTCGTAAACAAAATCATTAACCTCTACCCTTGATTTTCTATCTCCGTAACTTGCAGAATCTACAGTTATGGATGTTATCTTTCCATAGAATTTATACCAGGGGGAGCCATAATGTATATCTCCGTACTCACCGTCCCCATAATAGGTACCGGCAGATATTACTACCCTAGTGGGACAACCTAAAGCAAAACCCGACCTACAGCTACTATGTCTGGGGTTATAGTATCCTAGAGTGGACGCGCTATTTTCTTGACTGTTGTTCAGTGCAAAAGAAAGTCTTCCAGTAGATGCAGAGCGGTCAGTAGGACTAAATCCGGGTATGCCATAACTAAAGTTTATGCCATCCTGGCCCGATACATCAGCAGTTACATCAGTCCAATTAACTCCGTCCAGCTTCATTTCTATATGAACATAATCTAACGAAACAATACTCATTATCTAATCTCTGCTAATTGCATAGCCTCTGCTATTGCTCTAGCATTGTCTCTGGCGCTGCCGCCATTTTGTACGGCCATAATTAGAGAGTCTATTTTGAATATCAATGCCTGATGCTGCTTCTCTCTTTCAGTCATTTCTAGGGATGCCCGCCTATCCTGGGACGATTGCAATGCACCCGATAGGGAGTCCGCAATACCCTTATTGCCTACAGTTACGCTTCCATTAATATCTGGTATTACACTACCAAAGGATGATGCTATATTTGAAAGTACGGAGGATTCCCCCATTACACCCTGCTCCAGTCCTAGTACTAGGTTTTTGCCTATACCGGCAAATACACCGGAGGGAGAATGCTCATCAAATACATCCATTATGGCATCAATTATTTCTCTGGCTTTTTGTACGATCCAGTTCTTAAAGACGTTCCATCTTTCCTTTACACCGGCCCACAAGCCCCCTACCATATATTTGCCCGCCTCAAACCATTGATTATAAGTCTTTCTAATAGACTCAATAATTTCCTCTATTTTTGTTTTAAGCTTTCCAATAAACTCCATTATAAGGTCTGTTACCGTACCAACAAATAGTGCTATAGCATCCTGTACCCAGGCTAATAGTGATTGTAGTTTTTCTCCAAGGGTTGTACCTGCTAACTCATTCCAAAAGGTTTCTATATTTTGTATCAGGCCCAGTATATAAGAAAACACCTTCATTACAAATCCTAGTACTAGTACAGAAAGAGATAGAAGTATGCCTCCTATAAGTAGAAAACCTCCAGCTATAATAGCTATCATACCTACTACTACACCTGCTATGAAACTAAGAATCTTAATCCAGGTGGATATGTTTTCTTCCGTGAACAGTGTAGAAAGAGCATCCTTAAGAAATTCTAGTGCTGGTTTTAGGATAACCCATATCATGGCACCAAACGATACAAATATAAGAAACGCTAGTTTCAGCGCCGTAACAAAAGAATCAATGTCTGTCTTATGAGCCTTTATAAATTGCCCTATGGTTAGTATGCCCCTTCCTACCCAGTTTAGAGCATTTCCTACAGCAGTGGCTATACCTACCAGTTCCGGGGGCATAAAGTCTTCTAGGTCTATAGATGCCAATAATGTTGCCACTCTCTCAATAGGCCCCGTAGGAATAACGGACGCCCCCTCCATAGACCCTTCTTTTCCAGGTTTTTGTGGGGCAGCGGCCTGTCCAATTAAGCCCCCTAATGTTTGTAGTCCCTCCCCGGCCTTTTTAGCTATGCCCATTCCAACGATGAGATCATCTATAATAGCCCCTAGCTTTACCCAAGCGTTACCAGTATTCCATTCAGGATTTAGTAGCTTGTTATACCCAAGGCCCTGCTCAAATCCATAACTCTTAATCCTATCTAGTATTATCGTAATCTCGTTTAGCGTAAAATCGAAATCGGCTATCCTACCATCCAACCAGGTTTTAATTTGTGCGCCTATTGCTTCTAATTTTCCACTAGACGCTAGTTCAGTAAGTACCCCAAACCATTTTTCTGCAAATTTACCAATCGAATCCGCCGCCGGGCCGAATAGCTTAGGCATGATTACAAAGAAGAAGTCCTTTAGTGTAGACTGGATACCCGTAATAGTAAATGACATACGCTTGGCTGCGCCGCCAAACTGCTCGTCTGCCATAGTTTGAAATGCTGTAACAAAATCCTCCCATGTAACCTTACCGGAAGCCAGAGCAGCATTAAAGTCTAGGTGCGTCTTCATGGTAACGCCAGTCTGCTTCTCAAGCTGCTTTAGAACAGCATACAGATCAAATCCAGCCTTACCCAATTCCCAGAAGTCTCTAGCCATGATCTTACCTTGCATTTTAATTTGTGCAAAGTTAAAGGTCATGCGTTCTAGCATTTCGTTTGTAGCGCCTGTACCAGCAGCTACGTTAAGCATTCCCTCAGTCATCCTCATAGCTTGGTCGGATGTAAACTGAAAGGCAAGAGCTAATTTATATACAGCATTAGCATTTTCTAATGTGTATGGAGAAAAGATAGCAATTCTAGCAAGCTGGTCCATGGTAGCCTTAGCTTTAGGCTCTACCACATCAAATAATTCGCTTGCTGTTACCCAGGCTCCAGTACCCTGGTGCAGTACTTCTACCCAGCCCTCACCAGAATCCGTAGCACTCTTAAATACATTGGCTATTCTCTGTACTTCATCCGGCATTCCGGCAAATACTTTTCTAACTTCCTCTAAGCTCAGGCGTAGTACAGTACCTTCTTTAGTTTGTCTCTGCATAATTATTGCAGATTCCATACCAGCATTGATAAAGTTAGCCATTTCTCTGGCCTGTAGGGTTTGAATCTGTATAGCTAACCTCTGCATAACAGCTACAGCATTGAAGGAGGTACTAATGAATTTTTCAACAGCCTCCTTAGCCATATTGAATGCGCCAACAATGAGTTTACCGATAAGGAAGCCGGTTACAAACTCACTAATACGAGAAAATGCACCGCCTACACCAGACAAGGCTTGTCCTACCGCTCCTATAGCATGAACAGCAGGATTTGCGTTAGCCTGAATTAGGATTTCTAGTTTTGATTGCGCCATCTATCGGCCTTCTACTCCTGATGAACCAGAGCTTGCCTTAGATTGTCCGTCTAGGACTCCAAGGATTTCTGTTATCTCTTTAAATTCTAGTTTGTCTATCTCTTTAGGTAGTACGGCAAATTTTAGCGCCAGGATTACCCTGAGAGCTTCCCACGGTATGGTTTCCCCGGCGCTAAACTTGCCCGCTATAAAAACAGCCTTACTTATCTCCCTTGATTTTGCGAAAAAGCTCCTCCATGACATCGTTGAATGCAGCCTGCATATCAACAAAGTCAGAGAGTCCCATTTCCAGAATGGCATCGTTTGTTATTTCATGCTTATAGGGCCATGATGTACAACTTCTTGCCATTATATCGACCGTTTTTGCTCCGGCATCCGGGTCATTTTCTTTGAAGGCGAGAATTTCCGAGTACTTGATCCTATTGAGATCGAAAGTAAACTTTACTTCATCTGCCATTATTTATACACTCCTTATATATTCTAGTATGCAGCAGTTCCACCGAACAGAACAGAACCAGACTTTTGGAAGGAAAGTTTGCAGACTACAACATCCGAATACGGATACTCTAGCCCAACAGACTTAACGATTGCAGCAAAACCTCTTTTTGGCTTTGTAGTGGCCGTACCACGAGGCGCATAGATAAGCGTCCCGGTCGTGCCCTCTGGTAGCGCAGCCTCAAACTGTGCGGCAGCGGTCCCACCCTGATCCAAAACTTCCATTTCGGCTGTACCGTCTTTTAACGATACGAGATAGGACTTATCCGCTTCGCTAGAGGCAGTGATATCAACGAGATCGGATTCCCGATCTACAGTTAACGAACGCTGATCCCCAGACAAAACAATCGTTCCAGCAGCACAAATAAACTCTGCATACAGGTCTTTACCTGTATAGCGATTGGCTATTGACATTGATAATTACTCCAGTATAATTTCTTTTATTGATTTTGAGCCGCTTTCACTGCATATAAGGCTCCGATATGAAAGGCTATCTTACCGCCTCCCTGGTCCTCTATGAAATGAAGTCCCATGCTTCTAAAACAAGCATAGTCACTATAGCCATCAGTATTGACTCCTATACTTTGGCGATCTAGGGCATTACTTGCCATAAAATCTATGTTTTCTGCCGCCTGTAGATCGTTAGCTATAGCTTTTACCATATAGACAGCCTCTACATTTACTTTCGGGTTATCTGCTATGTGGCCCCCGCCCATCTTCTGAAAAACTAAGACAGGTAGTGTAACCCCTTGAGGTAGTATCGAATTGTAAATGCGAAAAGATGCTGTACCACCTACCAAGGCCGTAAGTGCTGTACTAGCTGTAAGAGTATTGTAGAGTGCTTTTTCTATGAAACGCATTTTTCCTTATCCAAACTTATAGTGCTTTACTATAGGACGTCTAGATGCATACTGTGCTTCCAAGTCGGCCTTTATTGGTATATCTGATACACTACCAACAGATTCTACAGCAGGAATAAAAAAGGGCTGAGCACTATTATTAACCGTACCAAATTCCTGGTGTATCGCATAGAATACTACAGAATATACCCAGGCCGAGTATTTATCTGGGGCCGTCTTTATATCTGCTTCTATAGTACTGTTCTGCCTATATCTTTCTGCATCCGCTACAGTCTCATAATATGTATCTAATATTTTACTAGAAACAGCAATGGAATTATATAATGCCCCCGTTTCAATAGGTGCATTATCTTCCGCCTCACTAGCTATGTCTACGGCTATCTCTGTAACTCCCCTGGATAGCCCATGTCTATGTATGGATTCAGCCAGTGGGGTAAGCAAATCTTCTATTATAAACTCTACAGCGATCATTATGTACTTATTACCTCTAGGACGGCCCTAGTGGACCCTTTCCAAGATTTAGCTCCATCAACAAAACGTACTTCATAGGTTGTACTTCCTATAATGACGTGATCCGTAGATGCAATAGTTTGATCGTGCTTTAGTGTCAGCATCCACATATTTTCGGTTATCAAATAGTTTCTCATGGCACTGATAGCCTCATGTCCCATTAGGCCGACATTAGCTACAGGGTCCAGCCTACAAGAAATGGCGGTACCTCTATTAGTATAACTACGTGCCGGATATCCTATGGTATCGGATGTTTCCGTTACGTATTGAATAGTGCAGGTATCAGGAAGTAGCTGATTTATGTCACTTCGTATATCTGCAAGCTCTGTAGCAGTTAAGGCTATGTCGCTAGTGCTTCCCATTAGGGTATCCGATCATACTTTATACGCTGAGGAGGCCAATCCTGAGTATCTATATCATCCCGTACCATAGGAGACATAAAAATTTCTGGTGCCAATCCAGCCATTTGTTTTAGGACCTTGATTTGTTCTCTAACTGCCGCAGACTTCTGAGAGCGCCATACTCTCATATTATCTGTTTGAAAGTCGGGCTGTCTAGCAAGCTCAGTAGACCAAGAAACCAAAATATCCATAGCTGCTTTGTAGGGATTATGCATCCATCCAGTGAAGAACCTAGCACTTCCTCTTTGGTCAGATGTAAATGCAATAAACCCATCTTCCGGGGTTAGAGTATAATTAGCTGTACCAATTATTGAGCCTTGGGAGTCTGATAGATTGCAGTTAGTGTTATTGCCGCCGCCTGCCGTATCCTCTAGCCATTTATATCCAACATAAGCATGCTGGAAGATAACAGTACTTCCAGAGGTAGAATATTCTTCTTCGTAGTCTACGGGATAGCGTGCAAGTCTAACTCGCCTAGAATCTAGTACTCGTTGTATCTGCTCGTCTGTAAAGTATGTTACGGTAGCCGCGGCCTGATTAACGATTGAATATTCGCTAGTCCCCGCTCCGGTCAGTCGTCTCACTTCCGCTACTAGGTAATCTATCCCCGCCCGTGTGGTCATTATTTAAATCTGTCCTCTGTTTTACCAATTCCAAACACTTCTTTAAAGCAGGCTCCATATAAGTGTCATAGACGTGGTCTAACTCATAATTTTTAGCGCCGTTCTTGGCGTTGAATTCATACTCAAGCCTATCTCCGGCGAAGATATTTTCAAATGCTTCCTCAATCTCATCAGAATGAGGGACCATTTGGTACTGCTCCTGATCTGTCAAGAATAGAGTACCATTGACTACCTGACCAGAAAAACAAAGCTCCGGCATAGATGTAACATTAGTTACTACGACCGGAGTGCCACATGCTTGTGCCTCTACTATTGGTATTCCGAACCCCTCCCCCCTACTTGGGTTTGAAAGTACATCCATCATACAGTAGGCGTTCCGCATATAAGTTTCTGGAAGTCCCACTATATATTTATAGGGGTCAACAAACCTTACACATTCATCCGGCACATCATTAAGTTTAAGAACATGGATAAGGTTTACTCCATCTGGAGTGTCGGCTGCCGCATGAAAATATAGTATAGCTTCTGGGTGCCTCTTATAAAACCTAGAAAATGCTTCTATTGTACTGCTAAAACTTTTTCTAGCCGGGCTTCCCTTATTAGCGCCTACTACACCGACAACAAATCTTCCTTCCATGCCCATAGACTTTTTTGCATCTAATCTATTACAAGCCTCAAAGTACACAGGATTTACTGCATGAGGCACATATAGAGGATCAAAACCCGCCTCTTTAAGTGCAGTTTCTCCCGCCCTACTCATAGCTATGGGAATAGCTTTTCCGTCTCGTAGGGATTTTGCTACATGCTCAGGAACCTTCACATGATCTATTGGTACCCAAGCGGCCCAAGGTATGTTTTTCCATTTATCTGGATTTAGTACCCAGGCATCTATTAATGATACTACTAGCTCGCTTTCCGTAAAGAGTGCATGAGCTTCGATAATATCGTTTCCCCATGGATCATAAGCACCTGGAAGCAGGTTAATGCCTGACAGGTTCAAAGTGATTCCATGAAGTCCGTAGAAACATGAGATTGTAACCTCATGCCCCCGCTCTACGAGTTTGTCCACAAAGATTTTTGTTTGCCCTCCGTATCCTGTTGGGGCGAAGGGGGCATTCGAGTGCCACAAAATCTTCATCTAACCTCCCTAGCTTCTTAGGAGGGGAGAGGTAGTCCCCCTCCCCTCGATAAGTGCTATTATATTAGATTGTGTTCGGTTTAGTTACGGGCAGCGCCGAGGCCGTCAGTATACTCAACAGTAACGGTAAGATAACCAGGGGCTACCGTACCGGTTTCGGCATAGTCTAATACGAGAACCTGAGCCGCTGTAAGCCGACCTGAGCCAGCAGTGACAGCACCAGATTGAATCGTATTCGCTACCCATCCAGCAGTGCCGCCGATTGACGACATGATGGACGTTTGGGCCGTGCCTGCCGTTCCACCGTTTTCCAGTGACAGATCGACATAGTTAACCGTAGAGCCGGAAAGCGTGCTAGTAAGAGCCGCGCTTAGCTTTTCTACCGTAATGCTATGATCGGAGGGTGCCACAAGAATGGGGATACGAGCATCCGCGGTCGGGTCGCTGATAACTACCGAGACAACTTTTCGAGAACCATTAAACATTTAAATTGTCTCCTTTACGCCGGTGCCGTAGCATCATGCGTGATTTTTACGCCGAAGGCATTGCGTCGAATACCAACTGCATATCCGGCACTCATGTTGAGTTCCCAGGCGCGCAAGGAAGCGTCCCGCTCTGGTTCGAGTAGAGGAGCCTTGCGACTATCGAAGGCGATGGACTGAGGGTTAAAGAGCGCCCCAACAGCGTCATCACTGGCATCGACAGATATATTTGCACTTGTAAACCAAGCCGTAGCACCGAGCCAGCGCCCAACGAAAAACGAGCGCAGGGCCTCATTGGCTATATCGCCTTGCCAAGCAAGGTTCGATGCCGGAGTGCCGAGCAGGTCCCAAATGTCGTGCCATCCGTAGGGATGTAGAACAACGTACAGAGGATTTGGAGCAAGGGCGTTCCGCAAAAGCGAAATGCCTGCCGCAACCTTATCAATGGTCAATGCAGTGTTAGCAGTGCCTACACCAGTCGTGAAACTGGAGAAGGTACCAACTAGGTCCACATCAATCTTGGTAGCGATTGCGTTTCCAAGTTCGAGCGATGCGTCACGCCGAGCATCCTCAGGATCGGTTTCAATCCTGCGATCCGTTAGGACTACCTGAGCCATAACTTCACTCGGAGTAAGCGTTGCAGCGGTGGACTTCGAGAACGTTGTGGGGTTCGCGTAGTCTTCGGCTTCTGCTACTGCTTCTGCCGCTACCTGTGCATACTCTGGAATAACCCTATTCATCCAACCACGGGCTGAATAGTTTGTGACCAGTGCGGTCATCAGGTTATTCTCACGCGCTACGAACATGGAATCCTCGAAGATGGTATTAAACAGACTGTTGAGGTCTGCTTGAGTAGAATAAGCCATTAAAAAGACTCCTGTTTATAATTACGAGTTTTCTTCTTTTATAATTCTTTGAACGCCTCGGCCTTTCCAGAATTCGTTACCCTGTTGGCCGAAATATTCACTTCTGCGTTCTTGTTCCGTCTTACCCTCCGAACCTTTTGGATCGTTGGGATTAGCAGGGCTAGTCGAAGAAACTGCCTTACGTTTTAGAAACGGATATTGCTCAGCAAGAGAAGCAAGGGCTGCTTCCACACCTTCAACGGTGCCGTCATCGCTGACGATAACTCCAGAGCGATCTAGAAGCCGAAAGGCTACTTCCGCATCTTGGAATCTACCGGCCGCCAAAGCCACTACCGAGGACTTTAGAAGCGCCTCTTTCGCTTTAACAGTTAGCTCTTTATTCCCTTGTTCTAGGGAGCTTGCTAAACTTCTGGCATCTTCCAATTCGGAATTCAGCCGTTCAAGCTCCGTCATTTTTTCTTGTGCGCTTGTTTTCTGTGCTTCTACAGCGGCTACCAATTCTTCGACCGTTTTTACACCGGCCTTGCCCAAAACCTCGGCATATGCTTTCTTAGTAGCTGCGTCCCGCGCCTCTTGCCTTATTTTACCAGCCAGCTTATTAAAGTCATCTTGGCTGATCGTTTTATCGCCCGCTAACCCTTCCGGCGTCGAAGTAAGTTCGTCCTCAAGTTCCTTATCAGTCTCAACAGGGTCGGAGTTTATACCCTCATCCGGGGAGGTAGCCTGTTTAGCCATGAAAATCTCCTTGTTAGGTTTATATCATTACATTAGCACATATTCCGAATTATGTCAAATTGAACAAGTGTTCTAGTCTCTCTTGCCTTCTTTTAGCCCTGGTTTCTGGAGAAGTTTTATAGTGCCGTCCAATTCTGCCCCCTCCATGTCCCTTACCCTTACGATTCTTAGACATCTTAGCTCTAGTTTCTGCCGAGTGGGTCGCACCTAGACCCGGAGATCGGGCCGTACCCTTGGCATTGTATTCTGGTTTTAGGAAATCTAAGGCCCGCTGTTCAAATAACAAACAATTGTTTGGATCACATAAAAATAATATATCAAACCTAAAAGCCCCCGCCCCATATTTATTCCATGAACGCTGTAAATAGGAGGTATGATGCGTTCCAGTATTTAGTCTATATTTATGCTCAGAAAATCTACGCTCTAAAGCAGTAGAAGAACCTACATAGGACTTGCCATTAGCCTTATTAGTTATCCTATATATACCAGAAGAATATTTATTTTTCATCTAAACTGTCAAGTCGAACAAGCATTACCGTCTCTTGCGCCGTCTAACCCTTTTAGCAATTTTCGAGCCGTATTTCTTGGCCCATCTTTTAGCTATTTTAGGCTTCCTAGCATATAAGTACCTGCGCTGATTTTTTGACTTAAAGGGCATTAGGATAGTCCAGAGGTATAGATCGGTACTGGGGGATTCTTAGTGAGTGCCCCAGTAATGATGCGTCTTTGTAGCCACTCTGCTATTCTATAGGTTCCAGATGCCGTAACCTCTTGTAGGCCCGCTACGTGCATAGCCTGTTTTAGCGCCAGATCGGATTTTTGCGACCCTAACAAATCTCTTACCTCTCCTCGTATTGCTGTATCAGAAAGAGAGCTTAATTGCCCTATATATTTAAAATGACTGCGCCCCCTAGCTACCGCTCCTAATAGTCTAGTTTCCTGTACAGGATTTAGTGCTACAGCTATACTGGGTATACCCATTGTCCCTGACACGAAAAGACCCGCCCCAGGGGACGAAACTACAACATCGTAACTTGTGTATTGCTCCCAAAACTTTGTAGTATTTATAACATTAGCCCCAGTTAGATCAGATCGTAACGATATGCCCTCAGCGGATGTTATATTTCCGCCCGTCATAGCCGCTACCAATCCTACTAATCTTGATTGTGGGTCTAAGTCTAGTAAGATACCTACCTTACCAGGAATAATATTTCTGTGTATCGAGGACATCAGTTCTACGGGAAGTGGTACTACTGATTCTGATGTAGAAAAATCTCCTTGAGGATTAGTACCCTGAATTGCTAAAACATAGTCTGCATCACCAGACGCTTGCGCATCATTAATAGCTAGGTCCACTACGAACCCCTCAGCGGGTCGAGGGGGCCAATTACCTGAAAAGAAACATCTTAGAGTAATCTCATGGGTATGACTTGCCCCACTCATAAGCTCTACACCACTACCAAAAGATGTTATCCAGTCCTGCCCATAGGCATCTAGATAATCACTATCCATATGAGCACTAAAACCCCTGTTACGAAATTCCGTAACAACAGCTGCCATAAATACAACACTACTCATACCAATGGTAAGAGACGATTCTGCCTGACAAAGGAGGCTATATACAGCCATTATAAAAGAATAACCTTTACGTCATCTATTATCATTAAGTTGCTACAACTGTAACGTCATCCCAACGTATAGAGTTATACGCAGCTGCATTGGAGAAGAAACCATACTTAGTGGCTGTCGCATGATCTGTAACAGTAGCTTGAACCTTCTGAGTACCATTTACAAAGCCAGTAATAGTTGTTCCGCTTGCAGTCAGTTTTATAACATCGTTTGCAGCGAATACCACAGCCGCAGAGTCCGCCTGAGACCATGATCCCGATACCTGTTTCCACAGGATCATAAAATTGGTTATACTGTCTACTACTAAAATCAAATAGTTACTTGCATCCACATAGCGAGCAACTATTCCGGCGTCCGATGCGGCCAGTACAGACCAAGTGGCTTGGAATATGACATCTGCTTGCCCAACATCAGTAACGGTTGTTTTTGACCCACCCGTACTCTCCCGTAATTGATTATTTTGGATTGTCCAAGTGCCGCTGTTAGCAACCCATGGACCACCCTTCTCAGGAGTATGATCGGCTATTGCCACATCATTGCTGTCCGTCAGTGAATCAAACAATAGGTAGCCAGCATATGGGTCAATTATTGCCGATGCCCCACCCCCACCCAATCCCTTAAAACTACTATCTAATCGCCCCATAGATTTTGTTAGTTTCCCCACTGATACTCTAGATCTGATGTAGCGGTTGCTTCTATAACTTTGATAGTCATTCCCTTTTCTATGTTGATGATAATAGGGGCATCCCCGGCCTTAAGAACAAAACCAGCCGAGGTAGTAGGCACCGACCCATCTAAGGTAAATCTTACGTTCTGTGTATTAGCCTGCATCAGGAGCTTTGTAGCCCCCGTAGCTGGCGTTAGTGTAACTGCGCTGGTGATTGTGGCCCCGCTTGAGTGCGATCCTATAGGGCGGAAAGCCCCCAAAACACTGGCCCATGACATATGTTGACCCATTTAATGAT
>Ga0209002_10000256_pt1 | contig 40825 bp, 34 predicted proteins | sample Rifsed16ft2_FD_184010 | JGI IMG/M metagenome (GOLD analysis project Ga0209002, IMG submission 184010) | Soil microbial communities from Rifle, Colorado, USA - sediment 16ft 2 (version 2) | ecosystem: Environmental > Terrestrial > Deep subsurface > Rock core/Sediment | place: Rifle, Colorado...
ATTTGCACGCTGTATTGACGGATGCCCAATCGAACGAGGTTGCCAGCGTTTCCATAATTGAAAACGTTGATTTCGACCTGGTGTTTACCCTGCATATTCGCCCGCCGACGGCGCAAGGGCCTTTCACCCTGATCGGCCGAATAGAATATGAGGAAACCGGCCAGGTCGATGAGCGTTCAGTGCATTTCAAGCTGCCTGAAGATTAATTTCAGCGTCCATATCTACAATTTGCGCGCCCGGATTTGGTTTTTTCCCGGAGCGGATATATAATCGCATCAGTGTAAATGCTGCGGGGTTATTGCACGTATTGGTTGCATGGTTGTTCCATTACTGCCAGGGTCTTTACAATCCTGTTATTTATGACCATTTTGCACATGTGTTTACCCGCTGCCTCCAACGGGATGCTAAAATGGTTGCGATATTGGTATTTTTAATTTCCTCTGACTCCCTGCGAATTTCGTCTTTTTTCCGCCAGTGACTCATTCGGTCGATAACAAACCCAGTTTCAATAACCGCTGGCTGCTCATTCTGGCGCTCATCGGTCTGATCGCGGCTGCCTGGGTGTTTTGGCCTGAAAAGCCCCCGGGGACTGCCTTCGCAACCGGCACGCTGTCGCCTTCCATTTCGATTCCAACCGTGACCACCCAGCCTACTTCCACCGTGACCTTCAGCCCAACGCCAACCGTGGCGGATAGTCCCATTGCCAGCGACGCAGACAACCCTTATCCGCACGGTCTGATCATATTATCGCTCTCGGACGGCTATTACCGCCACCTTTTTGCATACCACCCGCAGGATTTGCAGTTCACCCGCCTGACCGACCACCCCTGGGATGATATCGACCCAGCCATCAGCCCGGATGGCAGCCGGATGGCGTACGCCTCGCGCCGCAACGGATTTTTTGACATCTATGTATTTGATTTTGCCAGTGGGCAATCTATTCGCATCACCGACACCCCGGCCTATGACGGAAAGCCGACCTGGTCGCCGGACGGTCAGTGGCTGGCGTATGAATCCTACCAGAGCGGCAATTTGGACATTTATATCCAATCATTGGCCGATTTAGCCCAGCCTGCCATACGATTGACCGATGACCCGGCTACGGATTATGGCCCGGACTGGTCGCCGGCAGGCAGCTTGCTGGCTTTTACATCGCTTCGCAGCGGCGAACCGGAAGTCTGGACCGTCTCGCTGGATCAAACCGAGAACCGATTCAAGAATCGCAGCCGTAATCCATCCGCGGCGGACAGCGCTCCAGCCTGGTCGCCAGATGGACAGCAGCTAGCCTGGACTTCCAGGCAGGATGGCCTGGATCAGGTGGTCGTTGCGCCTGCTATCGATCAGGGATCCGCGCCAATCGCCCTGGGTGCCGGGAAAGATCCCATATGGGATCCCGCAGGCAGCCAAATTTTGATCCAGATAATCGCCGCGGAAACCGTTTCTATGGCTGGTTACAACCCAAACAACGTTCAAATGACCCTGCCTGTTCTGCCAATGCCTTCTGAATTCCATGGCGCAGACTGGCAACCCGGCGCCTTTGCCGGAAATCTGCTGCCATTCCTCCTGGCCGTGTCTGGCCCGCCGACTACTCCCCTGGCTTCCATTACCGTCAATCAGTCCACTGATTCCGCCACCGGCCGCATTGGACTGGTGGCCCTGACCGGAATTACTGCTCCCTTTGCCTATCTATCCGATTCAGCCGACGAATCCTTCTACGCCTTGCGTCAGGAAATTGCCCGGGTCTCCGGCTGGGACGTGCTGGTGAATTTGCAAAACGCCTTCCTGCCGGTGACCGAACCTGCCCTCCCCGACACCAGCGACGATTGGCTGGTGACTGGTCTGGGCATTGCCATCAATCCGCTGCCCTATCAGGCGGGATGGATGGCGATCCAGCGCGAAGATCTAATCGGTCAGACGTACTGGCGGTTATTTATTTATGCCCGCTACCAGGACGGATCGATGGGCGAACCGCTGGCAGCACCAGTTTGGGATTTGGAAGCCCGCTCCAGTGGCGACCCGCAATTGTACGAACAGGGAGGCGCCGTCGGCAGTGTGCCAACCGGTTACTGGATTGACTTCACCGAATTGGCTGCGCGTTTTGGCTGGCAGCGGCTGCCGGCTTTTAGCAATTGGCGCACCTATTTCGCAGGCGCCCGCTTCAATCAATTTGCCTTCACTGGCGGCAGGAATTGGGAAGCCGGCATGCAGCTGCTTTACCCGCCGGAGCTGGTCAATCAGCCAACCCAAATTCCCACGTTGACCTCGGTGCCTTCCAGCACGCCCCCGCCGTTGAACAGGCTGACGGCAACCGCCCAGGCTACTCCCTGGGTCCCGCCAATCAATCTTGAACCACGCCCAACCTGGACGCCCCTGCCCGGAGAGATTTTTCCATGAGCCGCCGCGACCTGGCTTGGAAAGCAATCAGCATCATGAGCGGGTTGAGCTGGCTCTTCCTGCTGGCAGGCTGTGCTCCCACACCTGCCCAGGCAGTGGTCATACCCACAGTGCACCCAGCAGTTGCCGAACCTGTCAGCGAACTACCGCCGTCTCCACAAGCCGAACTCCCGGCGTCCAGTCCGCTTGAACCGAAACCTGTTCCGGCTTCGGAAGAAGAACCCCTGCGGTTTACCTTTCCGACGCCCGCGGCAGAGCCTGTTTCAGCCTGGCGCCCGCCTCTGGTGCCGGTTCCCTGGGCAATGACTCCAAACGATCATTTTTACTTCAACCGGCCTATCGCCACGGACCAGGTCAACTGGCCTTCCGCCGACTACCGCTACGGCGATTTCTTCCCCGATTCTGAAATCATTCACACCGGCATTGACATTGGTGCTGACCGCGGCACGCCGGTGATCGCTGCTGCCTCTGGTAAAGTCACATGGGCTGGTGAGGGGTTGTACAAGGGCGGCAATGTGGAGGGTGATCCTTATGGAATTGCGGTCGCCATCCGGCATGATTTCAGCTATAACGACAAGGATATTTACACCATATACGCCCACATGGACCGCGTCGACGTGGTGGTTGGCCAGAAAGTGGAAGCCGGGCAGCAGGTCGGCATAGTCGGCAGCACCGGGAAAACTACCGGTCCGCATCTTCATTTCGAAGTCCGCATCGAAGACAACAGCTTCTTCTACACCCGTAATCCGGAATTATGGCTGGCTCCACCGCAAGGATGGGGTGTGTTAGTCGGAAAAATGATCGACCGCTATGGTTTCCCATTGCTGAAAATCAAAGTCAATGTCACCTCTGTCGATCAGAATCTAATCTGGCTGGGACGCACCTATGGTCCAACCAGTGTCAATAAAGACGACTATTACCAGGAGAACTTCGTTCTGAGCGATTTACCAGCCGGCGAGTACTGGCTGGATTTTCGCGTCAGGTGGAAAGACTATCGATACAAAATTAAAATTCAGCCCGGAATGGTTTCTTACTTCACATTCCTCGAGCGCCCCGGCACTTTCTCCGAAGTTCTACCGGACCCTGGCAGCCTAAGCCAGTTCAGCCCGGTCGATCCGGAGACAATCACCAACCCTTGACAATTCAGACAACAACCCTGAAAATGCAAGACGTCGGTTACCCGGCGACCCCCTGAACCCGTTTTTGGGCAATCATGGTATATTTTTGCATTTATATGCAATTTGGAGGAAAGTTCGATGTTCGGAAATCGTAAATTCGTTGGGGCATTGCTGTTGACAGTTGTGCTCGCCCTTACCCTGGCAGCCTGCCAGTCAGCCAATAAAACCCCCACCACCAGTCCTGAAATGGTATACACCCAGGCAGCCCAAACCGTGTCTGCCGGCCTTACGCAGACCGCGGTACTGCTGCCAAGTTCCACCAGCACTCCGACGCTGGCGCCAACCAACACAAAGGCTCCCACCCAGGCAGCCACGGCGACGTTAAGCGTTTCGGTCACGCCGCTGGTGCAAAAATCGCCAACCCGCTCTGCCGGACCTGACAAAGCCGAATGGGTGGCGCAAAGCCCCGGAGACGGCACCATTTTGAACCCAGGCCAGGATTTCACGCTGGTTTGGACCGTGAAAAACACCGGCACCACCACCTGGACGACGGATTATCAACTGCGCTACTACCTGGTGGAGCAATCGCTGCGCATGGGCGCAATTGATATTAAATTTCCCAAAGAGGTCAAACCGGGTGAGTCTATGGATCTTTCCCTGTCGATGAAAGCCGTCTCGACCGCTGGCGATTTCACCACAATTTGGGTCATGACCAATAAAGAGGGCGCCAATTTCTATCCCTTGACCTTCAATTTCAAGGTTGGCGGCTCTGGCGCCACCGCAACGACCCAACCCACAGTAGCGACCACGCCTTAATAAGCGGACCCCCATGGAGACCGCTCCGGCATTCAGCGAGCTGCCCGTGGGACTAAAATCGGCCTTAAAAACCGAGGCATTACGCCTCGGTTTTTCGCTTTTCGGCGTTACGACACCTTCCCAACCCGCAACCTTCCCGGTTTATTTGTCCTGGCTGACGCAAGGGCGTCACGGCGAGATGACCTATTTATCTGCGCAACGGTCCATCGATCGCCGCGCCGACCCAACCTTGATTCTGCCGGAAGTGAAGAGCATCATCGTCCTCGGACTGCGCTACCCGCGTCCAGTTGACTTGCCCGGTCCAGCAGATATTGGGCTGTATGGCCGGGTGGCCGCATATGCCTGGGGTGTCGATTATCACGAGTTGATTCCGCCCCGCTTACGGGAATTAGCCGCTTTCATCCAGGAAAAAACCGGCGGGACTGTTGTTTCAAAAGGTTATAGCGACACAGGTCCGATCTTGGAACGGGATTTAGCATCCCGTGCTGGTCTGGGTTGGATCGGCAAAAACACCTGCCTGATTGACCCGCAAACCGGGTCCTATTATCTCCTGGCGGAATTGTTCGTCAGCATGACATTGGAGCCCGACACCCCCTTCCAGACCGATCGATGCGGTTCCTGCCGCCGCTGCATTGAAGCCTGCCCGACGGAGTGCATTCTTCCCGACCGCACCATTGACGCCCGGCGCTGCATCTCCTACTTGACCATCGAGAACAAAGGTAGCATTCCAATAGATTTGCGCCCGCAAATCGAGAACTGGGTGTTTGGTTGCGACATTTGCCAGCAGGTATGCCCCTGGAACCTTCGCTTTGCCGCGCCAGCGTTCGCATCCGACCTTAATCCGCAGCCAAATAAAGCCAGCCCGAACCTAAGCACCGAACTTCACCTTACGCCGCAGGAATTTAATCGCAAATTTAAGCGTAGTCCCATTCAGCGTGCCAAACGTCGCGGTTATTTGCGCAATGTCGCCGTCGCACTGGGTAACTCAAAATCGCCTGAAGCCATCCAAGCTCTGGCGGAAACCCTCCAAACGGAAGCCGAGCCGCTGGTACGCGCCCATGCCGCCTGGGCGCTTGGTCAAATTGGCGGTCAGGATTCTCGAACTGTGCTGGAAGAATGTTCTCAAACCGAAGCAGACCAGCATGTGCTGACTGAAATTCAAGCGGCTTTGAATAATTTATCCAACCCGCTTTGACTGATCTCGGTCAATAAAAATGTCCCGCCAAAACACATTAGCGGGACATTTCCCAGATCATAAGCAGCTTTGATCAGCTGGTTGGCGCCAAAGTCGCGGTCGCGCCGCCAGGTGTTGGCGTCAGCGACGGCGCCCGTGTAGGCGTCGGGGTGACCAGATTCACCCGCACGATCAGCGTGTCTCCAACATTGATTTTGTTCATGTCGGTGATTTTATTCTGCAGCATGATATCGTCAACCGTGGAGTTGAACTCGCTGGCGATGCTAGCCAGAGTGTCGCCCGATTGGACTACGTAATTGATTTTGGTGCCGCGCGGCATATTGTCAGGCAGCGGAGTGGAAGTTGGCAGTGCCTGGCCCGGCGCCGGAATTAAAATGATATCTCCGGGGCGAATTGGGCAGGCGTTCGGCGCAAAATTATTCAGCGCCAACAGCACCAGCAAATCTACATCGTACGTCAGCGCCAGATCAAAACAGGTGTCGCCTTCCTTGACCGTGTATTCAAACGGACCGGATGGTGTGACGGTAACTGTCGGGGCGGATGTATTGGTGATGGTAGGCGTCAGCGATGCGGTTGGACTGGGTGTCATGGGCGTCACCGTCGGCGTGGCGCTGGCAGTCGGTGTTGCCGAAGAGAAGAGCCCCAGTTTTGGCGCGTTCGGGCCAGTGAACCAGACCACAAGCAAGATGATCCCGATCAGGACCAACAGAATTGCGATCCCCCACACCATAAACGGCATCATCCGTTGGCGTTTCTTGTAGGAATCAATGATACTCTGCGGTGAGCTTTTTCCACTCATGTTTTTATTTTCCTATTCTTGGCGCCGGGAAGCATGTTCACCGGCAAATGTGGTTTTTCCATGAAATATTCAAATGGATTGACCTGGAAGGATTCTAACCGAAAAATCAACAAGGGACGATTCTCCGCCAGGTACTGGAATAAATTCGGCGTAGGATGGGATAAATATACCGATATTACCGTCAATAAAGGGGGGTTCTGTCAAGTTGTCAATTAGATAACACAACTCCGAAGAATATTGCAAGGAAAAACCGGGATATTCCTCAATTTCAAGCCTTTTCATTGAATAATCTTAAGAAATTGGCATTTACTTTGGCACTTACTAAACCAGGGGTATGTTATAATTTTTTTTACTTTTAATAATCCATATCGAGAAATGGAGATCCGGAAATGGAAATCTTGCACAACGAGTTGAAACGCTGCGACGTGATTAAAATTAATGGGCGTGTAGATAGCGCCACTGCACCGAAATTTGCAGAAACCGCGAATGAAATCGTTGAGGCTGGCCGTTTTCGTATAGTGGTGGATATGGATGATGTTGATTTCATTTCCAGCGCAGGGCTGCGCGTGTTAATTGGCACACAAAAAATTTGCCGGCGCTATAACCGGGGTGAAGTAGTCCTCGCCAACGTTCCTGCTACCATCATGGCTTCGCTCGAATTGGCAGGTTTTACTCCTCTTTTCAAGATTTTCAACGATGCCGTCGCCGCAGTTGGCAACTTTTAAGGCTGGTTACACTTGGGTGCCAACCGTGAAATTCCCTGGTCGGTATGACAGCCTGGCGAAAATAGCTGAACTGGTTCATAAAGCTTCCCAGGAATTCGGCCTTGAACCATTAGCCGCTTACGGGGTGGAAACCGCCGTGGATGAGGCCTGCTCGAATATCATCGAGCATGCATATGGCGGCGAAGGCAAAGGCACGATTGAATTTAATTACCGCATCGAAGGTGATTCCCTGGTCATTACCTTGCAGGATGATGGAAAAGGGTTTAACCCGAACAAAGTTCCGAAGCCAAAAATCAATGTGCCGCTGAAACAACGGCAAGGAAACGGCCTGGGGCTGTATTTTATGCACCAGTGGATGGATGAGGTTAGTTATCAATCAATCGGCAAGACCAATATCTTGACGATGATTAAGCGTAAAGGTTAACCCGCCCATGGCTGCAACCAGTCCGCATGGCTTTCCGGATTGGAAGCTTTTTCTGGAGCTGGGAGAGGCATTGCTGGCCTGCGATACTACCGTGGACCAGTCTGACCGAATTCGCCAGTTCATCTCCGATCATCTGCAAGCCGAAAGTAAAATCTGGTTTGCCAGGCCTGCTTACCCGCTCCCCGGTGAGCTGGATCTGCTGCTGTTGCCGGATGCTAAAGCGCCTGCCTTGGTGCGTAAAGCCTTTACCGATCAATCGGTTCACGTGAGCACACCGAGGACCGGAAGAAATTGTCATATTGCTTTGCCGTTGATTGCCCAGGGCTACCTGCTGGGCGTCCTTTTAGCCGAGCACGCCGCCAATGACCCCTTCTCTTCGGATGAAATAGCGATTCTGCAGGGTGTTGTGGACCACTCCGCGGTTGCATTGCAAACCACGCGCCAGATGAGCCTTAAGAACTGGCGTTTCGACCAATTAGCCCTGGTGCGTTCGGTCAGCGCCCGCATTGCCAACCAGCGCAACCTGGAAGAACTCTGTCGCCAGGTAACCGGATTGATTCAGGAAACTTTTGATTTTTATTTTGTTTCGATTTTCACCCTGAGTAATGAAGATGACACTCTCCATTTTCAGGCCAGCAGCGGTCCAGCCGGCCTTGACCTGCACGTCTGGGATCAAATTTCGGTTCATACCGGCGAGGGAATCATTGGAACCGTGGCAAAAACCGGACAGGAGATCCTGACTGCCGATGTTACCCGCGAGCCGTTCTTCCGATACATCGAAGCCCTGCCCGAGACCCGCGCTGAAGTAGCCATCCCGCTCAAGGTCGAAAATCGGGTGCTCGGGGTGTTGGATGTCCAGAATGACGAAGCCCGCGCCATCCATGAATTCGATCTGAGCATTCTACGCACCCTGGCAGACAATATCGCCCTGGCGATTGAAGGTACGCGCATGTTCTCCCGTCTCGGCAAGCGGGCAGCCCAGCTTTCCGCGGTCCTGGAAATCAGTCATGCGGTAACCTCTACGCTGGATTTCACTTCCCTGCTGGAGGTGGTCGTCCAATCCATTCGAAAACATTTCGAATATGAATTCATCCACATTTATTCGATTAACCCGGGCCGGCGCCAGATCAAATATGAGGCTGGCAGCGGTTCCCGCAGCCAATCCTTCGAAGATCAACAGGTCATGTTCAAACTGGATGACCCCGATGGCATCATTCCCTGGGTCGCCCGCGAGGGTAAAACCCGCCTGGCAAATGATGTGTCCACCGAACCGCTCTACCGCCCATCCTTTTTGCGGCCTGAATCGACCCTGGCAGAATTAGCCATTCCACTTGAATACGCGGGCGAAGTACTTGGCGTCCTCGACCTGCAGTCCGAGCGTCTAAACGGCTTCGAGGAAGAGGATATTCCCCTGCTGGAGGCCATGAGTTCTTCCATCGCTATTGCTATACGCAATGCGCGCCTGTACAATTCCGAAATTTGGCGTCGTCAGGTAGCCGACTCCTTCCGGGAAATCGCCGGTCTGGTGTCAGCCAATGTGGCTTTGGACGACCTGCTCGAGCGCATTCTTACCCAGCTGGACCGCATTTTGCCCGGCAAAGCCTTTGCCATCTGGCTGTTGGAAGACGATTTTGTCCCCGGCAATCAGGGGCAGCATTCCTTACGCCTTGCAGCCACCCGCGGGGTTGACACCGAGCGCCTGTTGACCATCATGGCTGAGGATAGCGCCGTTCGCGATATTCTTACCGAAATCATCGATTTGGAAATGCCGGCAGTCCGTTCACCGCAGGATCCGGTCGGACCGCTGGGCCGGACCATGCAATATAACGCGGATTATTCCTCGATCTCCACCCCTTTGCGGGCTGGCGACCAGCCTTTGGGTGTGCTGATCCTGGCCCATCCGGATGCAGGTTGTTACGGCGAGGAAGCCGGGCTGATCTCAATGACTTTTGCCAACAACGCCGCGGTAGCCATCCAGAATACCCGCCTTTTCACCTCAGCCCAGGAGCAGGCCTGGATCTCCACCATTTTGTTCAAAGTTGCCGAAGCCGCCCAAAACAGCCTGAACCTCGATGAACTGTTGGAAACCATGGCGCGTTTGACCCCGCTTCTCATTGGCATCAAGAAATGCGCTTTTTTCACCTGGGACGAAAACCTGCTGGCATTGATCCTGAAATCGCATTACGGGCTGGAAACCCCCGGCCTGGAGAATCTGATCCTCAGTTCAGACATACCAGTCGTGCAGCGTTTGATTTCTACCCGTCTGCCGGTATTCATCGAAGACCCGCTCAGCGAATTGAATTTGGAAGACCTGGTGCTGCCGAAACCGGACGGCACAGTGGTATTTCTACCATTGATGTCCCGCAGCAAACTTTTGGGGGCCTTCCTGGTGGGTCACCAGAACGAAAACATCGGCAGCAGCTCCTCGGTTTTTGACCAGCAGACCCTCTCCTTGCTGCTTGGGATTGCCCAGCAAACCGCGGTTGCCATTGAGAACCTTGAACTGCTCGACGCGCGCCAGGAAGAAGCCTATGTCACCGCGGTTTTGCTCCAAGTGGCTCAGGCGGTAGTCAGTCAGAATTCGCTTGAAGATATCCTGGATACCATCGTCCACTTGATGCCCATCCTCGTGGGAATCGATTCTTGCGCCATTTATTTGTGGCAGCCTGAAGAGCGCGCCTTTCAGGTCGCTCGCACGTTTAGCAGTAAAAGCCATGAAGACCGCTTTCTGGAAGGCAAATTGTATCGCGCGGGTGAGTTCCCCCTGCTCGAAGCGGTCCGTGAGCGGGACGAATTGCTAGCCAGTAACGTGGAAGATCCAGACCTGTCGATTGAATCCTGGGCCAGTTTGACCCATTTATTGCCCGGCGATGAACTGAATGAACAGTACGCCACCGGTTCCAACTGGGTGCTGGGCGTGCCGCTATCGGTGAAGGGTGTGGTCTTAGGCGTAATGCTCGCGGCTGAAGCCAATGTGCCGCCTTCCTTCCACGAGCGCCGCCAGGAGATTATCAGCGGGATCGCCCAACAGGTGTCGCTGACCATTCAGAACGACCGCCTTAACCGCGAGATGGTTGAGCGGGGACGGCTGGAAAAAGAGATTCAGCTGGCCCGGCAAATTCAACGCACTTTTCTGCCATCCCGTTTACCCGCCCTGCAAGGATGGGATCTGGACATTGTCTGGCAGACAGCTCGCGAAGTCGGTGGGGATTTTTATGACATATTTAAACTTGGCGCTAATAAGCTTGGGATTGTGATTGCCGATGTTTCCGACAAAGGTATGCCTGCTGCCCTCTATATGACCGTTGCCCGAACCTTGATTCGCGCCTTCGTGCGCGAGATTCCCTCGCCAGCCCGGGTGTTGGAACGGGTCAACCGCTTGCTGGTGGGAGATTCGCAGGACGGGTTGTTTGTCACTGCCGTTTACGCGGTGTTGAACTTGCAAGAAGGCACTTTGACCTATGCCAATGCGGGTCACAACCTGCCGTTAATTGTGCATGCCCAGACCCGTCAAATTGAACCGCTGCCGAAGGGCGGCATGGCGCTGGGTGTGATGGCTAACAGCAAAATACCGGAATATACACTGGAGATTTGCCCGGGTGATCAGTTGGTCCTCTATACCGACGGAGTCAGCGAAAGCATGTCTGCATCCGGGGAAATATTCGGCGAAAAACGCCTTACCGAAGCGCTCGAACAGGCGCCGCTGGGCGGAGCCCGTCAGTTAATTGAGCATATAACCGGAATCTTGCGTGATTTTCGCCAGGGGGCGACTGCCAGCGATGATCTGACAATGGTCGTCATCGACCGGTTATCACCAGATCACGACGTATCTCTCGACGCATAGAATATATTAAAACAAAAATCCCGCCTTAGGCAGGATTTGGCTCATCATAAGCGGTCTTGTCAATCCCCGAAAAACAGCGCCCACCAGATATCCCGGTTGGACACTTTTACCTGAGTGGGAGTGGGCTCAATCACTACTTCGGGTACCGGTGTGCTGTTGCCCAGCGGCACAATCAACTTTTCCCCTTCACGCACCAGGCCGTTATTCCGCGCATATTCATTAACCGCTGCATCGGAGGTAGCGTACTGAATCTGTTCCAACAGGGCACTCTGGGTAGACTTGTTCCCTTGAACCTGGGTTTCCATTCTGGATTGTTCCGTGTTGAGACGATTCAACTCGTTGATTCGGCCGTTAAAGTCCATCAACAGGAAGAACAGCACCACAAATGCCCCCAAAATGGCAAACTGCTTCCAATTGAAGTGGAAATTCTTCATAGCCCAATCTTACAGCAAAATATCCGGTGGTACAAGGAAAACGGCCGGTTTAAACAAAAATCCCGCTTATCGCGGGATTAGTGCCGAAGGAGGGATTTGAACCCTCACGAGCGTTTGCCCACTACGCCCTGAACGTAGCGCGTCTGCCAATTCCGCCACTTCGGCATTATCAACGACCAGTATTTTATTATAAAATGGCTATTTGTCAACCTTTTTGGCCAAGGTGCCATTTTGACTACCCGCAGTCAATCGCACCTCAAGATGGACATGCTATAATCGATTTTGGACTCATTTCATCATGGAAAACATACTGTCGCAGATTTATAAAGTCCTCGTCGAACCGCCAGGCAATCTGATCTACCACCTGGTAATTGTTTTTGCCGCAATGGCAGGGTTGCAAACCGTCTTTTTGCTGGATTCGCCGGCAAATCAGCGCATTTCCAACCGCATGAAAATTGGTTTGTTGGTGATCCTGGCCGGACAGGTTTTCCTTTTTATTGTCAGTGCGCTTGGCTGGCAGAAGATCATCGATCCGCAGCTGGTGCTGCCGCTAATGGACCGTATGGTGATCATTATTTCTCTGATCTGGGTAGGTTGGATGGTCATCAACCCGCCCTCCACCAAATACACCGATTTGGCAGTCGGGATTTTGACTGCCGGGGCATTCATCTTTTTCGCCTTCACCCTGGTCACCTGGACAAAGTTTGCCGGCAGAGTGGACTTTAACGGCTCGCCCTATGATGCCAACTGGGTGGTCGTATTACTGCTCATCTCGATCGCCGTAATCATATTGTTAGCCTACTTTCGGCCGGACAATTGGGGTACCGATCTGGGATTTTTTGCCATCGTATTCGCCGGCGGTGTATTGCAAATGGCCTATCCTTACCGCGGCAGTGATTACCCGGCAGCAGTCCGTTTGGCAATGATTTGCGTTTTTCCTTTATTGCCAGGTATTGCCAGAAAATTAAAATCCATCCGCGAACCAATTCCTGCCAGAGCCCGAAATGGCATTTCAAATATTTCGGTGAAATTGAATTCAGCCCGCGCGATGCATTCCTGGGCAAAATTGGCTGGCCTGAGAGAGCCGGAGCAAACCTGCCCGAACCTGGTTCAAGCGTTGGGGTTATCCGTCGGCGCTGATATTTGTGCCTGGATCAATGCAGACCAGGACACCGGTCCGCTCACCCTGGAATGCGCCTACGACCTGGTTAAAAACGATAAAATTGCCCGCCGGCAAATTCCACGCGAATCTTTGCCGCTTTTGACCGAATCCTTGCGAATGGGCAAATCGATCCGGTTGGCAATCGGTGATACGAACGCAGCCAAAGATTTCGACACGCTGACTTTCGCCCTGGGGGTCAATCAATGGGCTAATGTTCTGGCTGTGCCATTTCACAATCTGAGTGCAGCCTGGAGTGGAGTGGTTGTCCTTTCGCCATACACCAACCGATCCTGGACAGACACCGACGCGGTCAACCTGAAGTTGTTGTGCGACGAGAGTGCTTCTATTCTCGCTGAACAAAAATCCGCGTCCGAGTCCAAACTCCCTGCCAGCACAATCCAACAATCTCTGGAAGCGGCCCAGCGACAACTCATGGAAGCACTTGAGGACCGCCGTGTGCTTTTGGAAGAATTGATCACGCTTCGCCAGGAACGAGAGCCTGTCGTCATGGATGTAGACCTTGCATCCATTATGGCTGTCCAACAGGAAGCACACCAAACCATTTCCTCCTTGGAAGCTGAAAATTCCTCGCTCAGGTTGGCCATGCAAGATCGTGGGCCGATTAATTTACAAACCGATTCTCAATTCATCGAACAAGAGTTGCATACTTCACTGGCAGAACTTGCGCGCTTGCAAAATGCCTTGGCGGAAGCCAATATCACCATCATGAACCTGCAGCAGCGTTCGATTCAGCCGGGGCATGTCTCAGATGAAACCCGCCGCAGCGTTCAAGCCACGGTAGAAAAACTCAACAGCCCGGTTTTATCCATTCTCGCCTTTACCGAGCTGTTAGCCGGTGAAGGTGCGGGCGATTTGGATCCTGCGCAAAAAAGCTATATTGATCGCATCCACGAGTCTGCTGATCAAGTAAAAGCCCTGGCGGATGAGCTGGTGCAGTCCACCGATCAGACCGCCAGCCCGGTGGAACTGGCATCCCGCCAAGTGGCGATCAACCCGGTGATCGCGTCGGCAGTGAACGTCGTCACCCCTTTCCTCACCGAAAAAGGCATTGATTTGCAGGTTACGCTGCCAGAGGCGGAAGCCTTTGTGTACGCCGACCGAGACGCCCTGCAGCAAATACTAACTTACCTGCTGCAAAATGCAGCAGCGGTAACCCCGCCATCAGGCGCGATTACCCTGGACGCCAAAGTGACCAGCAGCCCGGACGATGGACCATTCCTAACGGTTCAGGTGACCGATGAAGGCGGCGGTATCCCGATTGAGGAAATCGGCAAAGTTTTCGACCGCGAATATCGCTCTGAACACCCGTCCATACCAGGGATTGGGGACCGGGGCGTAGGACTGGCGATTACACGAACTCTGGTTGAAGCCCACCGCGGCAGAATTTGGGTGGAAAGCAAAGATCCTGGTACATCTACCTTCAGCGTATTGCTGCCCGTGGAAAACCTGCAAACCAACGGCTTCAATCACAAGTTATGAACGGACTGCGCAATGGCGTTTTGGGGATAATGGGTGCCTTTGCCACTGGGTTGATGGTAATTGGAGCCATTGGTTTGGGTTTGCTGGAGGCTGTTCCCCTTTCCGTCGCCTCGCCTACACCGCGTTCCACTCTGCCGCCCCCCAACCTAACGCCCTTGCCCGGCACCGAGCAAACTGCCACGCCTCGTCCTGGAATTCCAACGCCAATCGCTCTGGTGACATTTGCCTTTACCCCAACGTCCTGCCCGCCGCCGGCTGGCTGGGAGAGATACGTTGTCAATCCAGGGGACGATTTGATTACCCTCGCAAAAACTCGCGGTTCAAATCCGGAACAAATTATGGGTGGGAACTGTCTTATCACTGCCATGTTACTACCCGGGACTGTCATTTATGTGCCTCCTGTTGCGATAGCTGTGCGAACAACCGTGCCTGCTGCCGAAACGCCGCGCACCTTTCAGCCTTCAGCGACTTTGGCTTGCGATCGGCCAGCCGGGTGGATCGTTTATACGGTAAAATTCGGCGATAACTTGACCCGGATTGCCATCACATATCGGATTTCGGTATCTTACTTAAAACAGGTCAACTGCCTGACGGACAACAATATTACTGTGGGGATGAAACTTTGGGTGCCGAATGTGCCCACCTCCACCTTCACGTCCTCACCAACCGCTACTTCAACGCCGACGGATCAGCCAGAACCACCTTCCGCGACGCCGGTTCCACCCACTGACTTGCCGACCTTGACGGATACGCCCACTTTTACACCAACGGTAACACCTGTACCACCCACCCTAACGGACACGCCTACCCATACACCGACCGAAACCACTACGCCTACCCCGGCTTTGTGAGGCGCCGCCGGCTGATTTTAGAAAAGGTATATTGAAAGCTTTATGAAAAAACTGCTAGTATTCTTATCGATTTTTGCCATCACAGCTCTGGCGTGTAACCTGCCAGGGATGCAAATAGGCTCACAACAATCGCCGCAAGCTATTGCACAATTGCTGGTGACTCCGGATCCAAACGCCACCGCCACCGCCACCCCGTTCATGCCAGTTCTGTCTACCCCGGCGGAGGGTACCGTCTTCCCTACCGAGGAACCGACACTGGAAGCATCGGTTACAGCTACCATTCAACCTACGCTGACTTCATCGAAGGATGTGGTGAAAATCCTTTTGCTCGGCTCGGACTGGCGACCGAATTCGGGCTTCCGCACCGATGTGATCATGCTCGTATCCATCAACAAGAAAACCGGCGGCGCCAGTGTGGTCTCCTTCCCACGCGATTTGTTTGTCACTTTGCCGGGCGTCAAACAGGAACGCATCAACACAGCTATGGCTTTTGGCGGTTTCGATTTGACCAAACAAACCTTTCAGTATAACTTTGGCTTTACGCCAGATTATTACCTGATGACCAACTTCCAGGGCTTTGTCAACATCATCGACAGCCTTGGTGGTATCACGGTTTATGCCGGCAGCCAGTTGACCGATACCTGCTCGCTGCCAATTGCCGATGAAGAAGGCAACTGCTCCATGGGTCCAGGCCAATTGAATATGGATGGCGCGACAGCCCTGTGGTATGTGCGCAGCCGTTACAGCACCAGCGACTTCGACCGCACTCGCCGGGCACAGGAAGTGATGAAGGCGACTTTCTTCCGCTTGATGAGCTTGAACGCGCTCGCCAGAGCGCCGGAACTTTTCAATTCGTTAAAAAGCAACGTCGAAACCAATTTGCCGTTGGATGTTGCCATCAGCCTGGCGCGGTTTGCCCCGGATTTGTTGTCCAATACAGATAGAATCCGCCAGTACGCCATCGGTCCGCGCGAGGTTTGGGCCTGGAAAACTCCCGAAGGCGCTCAGGTCCTGCTGCCCAACCCGGATTTGATCCAGCCGTTGTTGTTTGAGGCCTTGAACGTGGAGTAACAATTCTTAGAATCGGCGTAACATGGCTCAATTTGACCACGAACTGTTTGACATTCGTGGTCAAGTGTTGTAAACTGATACAATAATAAAGCTATACGCAAACTCGCGGAGCCGCCATGCCTAAGGAAATTACTCCCGACCTCCACATCACCACTCAAACGCCGCTGCTGCCGACAATCGGATCTTGGGAGTTGTTCCTGCTTGACCAGGGTAAGTCACCTTATACCGTCAAGGCGTTCATGGGCGATATGCAGTTATTGGCTAATTACCTGCCCCCGGATAAGACAATCGGTACGGTAACCACCAAAGACCTGAATAATTTTCTCACCTGGCTGCAAACCGGGCGCGGTGTTCCCTGCAGCCCTAAGAGTCTGGCCCGTCGAATTACCTCCATCAAAGCGTTTTTCCGCTGGCTGCAGAAAAGCGGCCGAATTTTGGTGGATCCAGCCGAAAAAGTGGTGCAGCAATCAGTGATCAGTCCCCTGCCGGTGGTGCTCAGCGTCGCCGAGCAGGAAAAAGTCGTCCAGGCTGCTGAAAAATACCGCAAAGCCAAAAAACCGGATGCCAGGCCTCACACATTGCTTACGCTGCTACTCGCGACCGGCATTAAGAAGGGCGAATGTCTGGCAGTCAATATCAACCACATTGATCTGGAGGCTCCCGGGGGGCCAATCCTGTTCGTGCGTTATGCCAGCCCTGCCAACCGCTACAAAGAGCGCAAAATTGACTTGCCCGCCGAATGGGTAGAGTCATACCAGGAGTATCTGGAACAGTACCAGCCGAAGGACGTCGTTTTCCCCTGGTCGCCGCGCCGCCTCGAATATCTGTTGGAGGATCTTGGCGAAGATGCTGGCATCGAAAAACACCTTTCCTTCGATATGTGCCGTTGGACCAGTGTGCTGCGGGATTGGCAATCAGGTATGGAACACGAGCAGATTCGCCAAAAATTAGGCATCTCAAAAATTCAATGGCGTGAAATCAGCATGAAATTACGCCAGTTATCTGCCCAGCAAAGCGCTTAATACTTACCTAATTTGTCTTGATCAGCCGCAGGCGAACCAGTCTGCGGCTGTTTTCATGTACTTTGACGAAATCTGCCATACGACAGCCCGGCACCCAGACAATCCGTCCGCCGGATACCACAATTGGCCAGGCTGCGCGCGCCTCACGCGGGATTTTCTCATTGGTAAAGAAGTCGCCAAGCGCAAGCGAGCCATGAGACAGCCCCAGCGGCTGAAACACATCGCCGTTTGCCCGCCGCCTGACGGTCAATGGAAATTCCAGCGCATCAGCATCCATCATTGCCGTGTTGGCATCGTCATTGAAAACAGACCCCGTTTCTGTAATATCAGCCCATTCGGCATGCAGCTCCCAGCCGTTCTCCAGGGTCGCGCAGCCCGGCACGGCAAGTTCACAGGTTTGAGTATCCGACGTCACGGGCCAGGCCGGATCCGTAATCGCGTATCCTTCGAGCGTAATTCGAAAACGATCGCCGCTGGTTTGCGCGATGATCCCATCCGCCATATCGACGCGCTGGCTTCCCTTCGGTTCGGCTGCCAGAGTCGCCGCTCGCTCGAGGGCCGCCCGGTCGATATCTTCCGCCGTCGGCAGCAGGTCTTGCACCGCCAGACGGATGATTTCCACTTGCATCGCCGGTGACATTGCTGCCATTTTTGCCCGGTCGAAATCCCGAAATCCTTCGCCGGCTGGCAAGAATACCTGTGCATACGCCTCGCGGATGACCGGTTCAAGGATTTCCAGCGAGTTACGCACATTGTCTGCCAACCCGGTCAGCCGGGATTTAACCTGCGGATTATAGGTTTCCAGAATTGGAATCAATTCCTGGCGAATGCGATTGCGGGAATAGGATGTATCAGTATTGGTCGCATCTATGCGCGGTTGGAGACCTTTTTCTCGGCAGTAGGCGTCAATTTCAACCCGCCAGATATTTAATAATGGCCGAACCAGCGGCAGGGTGGTTGAAAATTCCCGTAAAATCGTCCGCGGCTGCATTCCGCGCAGCCCATTGAGTCCGGCGCCCCGCAAAATATGCAGTAGCACGGTTTCTGCCTGGTCGTCGGCATTATGGGCTGTGACCACCGCCTGCGCCCCGATTTGCCCGGCTTGATCAAACAGAAAATGGTAGCGTGCCTTTCGCGCCGCTGTCTCAATTGAGATTTTCTCAGCGGCAGCCATAGCCGCAACCTCCCCATCACCCCTAATGAATGGCACCTCCAACAGCTTTGCCATTTCCGCGACGAAAAGCGCATCGGCGTCTGCATCCGGACGCAAATGATGGTTAAAATGGGCTGCGGATACCCGCCAGCCAGCCTCTACCAGCAAATTTAGCAATGCCAGACTGTCTGCCCCGCCGGAAACGCCGATCAACAGCGGGGAATTGATGTCCAAATTGCACTGCTTCAACAGATTTTGGTTAATACGGTCGATCAGCATGCGGAAATTATAGCATCAGCTCATCCTGGAAAAATTTTTATCCGATCTAATCCGATGATTAGAGGCAATTTCAAAATAACATCTTTCACGAACGGCTTGCAGTGAAAAATTGTTTATGCTAGACTAATTTAACCTCTTAATCTGCGCACAAAACTGGTACAATTTTTATAACCAGAAATAGCTTTTGAGGGGAAAAAGAGAAGTATTTCTGCCCTTCTACCTGTAAATGATTTGCTTCTAAACATCGCGGAGGGAAAATTCAATGGCTGAAAAAATCCTGATTGTTGATGACGATTTGGAGACCTTGCGTCTCATCGGCATGATGCTGCAAAAACAAGGCTATCAGGTTGTCTCAGCCAAAGATGGCACAGAAGCAATCTCTCTGGCTTTTAGTGAGATGCCGGACATGATCGTTCTGGACATCATGATGCCGGATCCGGATGGCTATGCAGTCGCCAAACACTTGCGCGCCGATTCACAGACTGCCACCATCCCCATTCTGATGTTCACCGCTAAATCACAACTGGAGCATAAGGTCGCCGGTTATGAAGCCGGGGCAGACGACTACCTGACCAAACCCGTTCACCCGGCAGAGTTGATTGCCCGTATTCGTGCCCTGTTTACCCGCGCAAAATCACGCGGCACCGGTCCGCTGCTGACCCGGCGCGGTTACGTGGTTGGTCTCATGGCAGCTAAAGGCGGCATGGGCGTTTCCACCCTGGCGCTCAACCTGGCTCTGGCTTATTATCAAAAAACCCGTGCAGAGGTCATTGCCGCTGAAATGCGTCCAGGACAAGGCACCTGGGCTGGCGAGTTGAATTTCCCCCAGGATGAAGGATTAACCAATCTCCTGGCAATGCGCTCCGGTGACATCACTCTTGATGATGTGGAACGCAACCTCACCAGCACAACCTACGGCATCCGCCTGCTGTTGACCAGCCACAAAGCGACCGATAGCAACCGCCTGGTGGATGCGGTCCCGCAGCTCGAGGTGCTATTATTCCACCTGTTCACGCTGGGTTCGTTTTTAACCCTCGATATTGGTTCTCCATACACGCCCGGGTTGGAAAAAATGCTCAGTATGATCGACGAACTCATTCTGGTGACGGAACCTCAGCCGCATGCGGTGAAGCGCACCGGAATACTAATTGAAGAACTGCCTTCGCTGGGATTCCCTTCGACCAAGAACCTGTCCGTTGTTATCAACAATCGGGTGCGGGCGGATATACAGCTCTCCGCCATCCAGGTGCAGGAAATGTTGAACCGTCCCAAGACCCCCTTCATCCCGGGAGTCACCGAACAATCCTTCCAGGCGGCTGTGCGCAATATTCCGCTCGGCTTTTTGCAGCCGGACGGTATCTATATGCAGCAGGTGAACGAATTAGCCGCTCAATATGCCGCCAGGTTGAGAAATGACCAGTTCCGCAGCGCTGGACTCGCTTCATCGAATCTCTGACCTGATCGCCGGTTCAACCTGTTGCGTTGCCTTCACCGGGGCAGGTATTTCTACTGCCTCGGGCATCCCCGATTTCCGTTCCGCCGGAAGCGGCTTATGGGCGCAATCCGACCCGATGGAAGTGGCTTCCCTGACCGCCTTCCGCTACCATCCGGAAAAATTTTTCAATTGGCTGCGCCCTTTGGCTGGTCAGATCTGGGCTGCCCAACCCAACCCTGCGCATCAGGCGCTGGCGCGGCTCGAGCAGGGCGCACATCTGCGGGCAGTCATTACCCAAAACATTGACGGATTGCATCAGCGCTCCGGTTCGACCCAGGTAATCGAGGTGCACGGCTCGGTTTCCACCTTGATCTGCCCGCACTGCCGTTCGGTTTTCCCTGCTGAGAACTATGCCGCGCCTTTTATCGCGGATGGGATTTTACCGTACTGCGGTAACTGCCAGTCCATGCTTAAACCGAACATTATCCTGTTTGAGGAAATGCTGCCAATCGCTGCCTGGGAGCAGGCGGTTGAATACAGCCGCCAGGCGGATTGTTTTCTGGTGGTCGGCAGTTCCCTCGAGGTGTCGCCAGCCAATGAATTGCCCCGTCTGGCCTATGAACACGGCGCCAGGTTGATTATCTTGACACGCTCGCCAACCTACCTTGATCACCGCGCTGACGTGATACTCCGGGCTGACATTGTCGAAACCCTGCCTGCCATCGTTGACCTGGTGCTCAGTAAATCCTAGCTCACTGGATTAGCGGCTGCCGCGCCGTCCAAATTGACGTTCCAACAGGTCCACCGACAGGTGAATCATGGTAGGGCGTCCGTGCGGACAGGTACGCGGCGACTGGCAGCCCTCCAGATCACGCAGCAAAACTTGCTGCTCCTCGTTCGTCAGCGACTTACCAGCCTTGACCGCGGCTCGTTTACACACCCGCGCGATGATCCGCGCCTCGATCTCGTTTGCCAGCGGTGATTCATCCTCTTCGAAGTCTTCGATCACCACCCGTACCGCGGCTGCCGGGTCGCTGCCGGTCAGCAATGCCGGGATTGCGCGCACCCGGAAGGTATTGGGGCCAAAAGGCTCGATCTCGAAACCAAAGTGGGTCAGCACGTCCAGCTGCTTATCCAGCAGCGCTGCTCCCTGCGGTGGGAGGACGATTAAAACCGGTTCCAGTAACTGCTGCGAAACCACTCTCTGCTCATGCTGCCGCATCAACTTTTCAAATAATACCCGCTCGTGAGCGGCGTGCTGATCGATCAAATAAAGACCATCCGGTCCTTCCGCCACCAGATAGGCAGCGCCCACCTGTCCAACCAGACGCAGCAGCGGTACCGCACTGCCTGGTAGACCAGGCTGCGGCTGCGGAACGGGGGTGGACTCAAACGTCTCTACCTGGGCTAAGTCTTTGTTTAATTCACCGGCCATTTCCCAGGCCGGGTCAATTCTGCGCTGTTGTAAGTTGGGGGCATTCCAGTAAGGTGTCACCACATTCGGCACCGGTGAATAGGCCAGCAAAGCGCGTTTGACCGCCCGCTGCACTGCGGAAAATACCTTATCGGGCGAGCGAAAGCGAACCTCCGCTTTGGCCGGGTGCACATTGACATCCACCTCTTCGGGTTCCAGCTGGATGAAAAGCACTGCCATCGGGAATCGGCCTACCATCAGCAAGGTGTGATATGCCTGCATCAATGCTGAAATGAGCGCCGTGTCTTGCACCGGCCGCCCGTTGACGAAAAACGTGATCTCGCGCCGGTTCGAGCGGGTCAAAGCCACCGGGCTGATAAATCCGCTCACCTGAATGTCCTCTTCCAGGGTGATCTCCAACATCTGCCGCGCCACATCCGCCCCATACAACTGAGCCAATATCTCACGCCGGTCGCCATTCCCGTGTGTCCGCAGCACAGTTTTTCCGTCTTGCAGCAGCTCAAAACGCACCTGCGGATAGGCTAAGGCATAGCGCGTCACCAGCGTGTTGATTTGATTGCGCTCGGTCATATCTGACTTGAGGAATTTCAAGCGCGCTGGGACGTTGTAAAACAGTTCCTCGACACGAATGACCGTTCCGACCGGGATGCCGGTTGAGGTGACGACTCCGCCGGCTCCGCCTTCGATCAACAGGCGTGCTCCGACCTCGGCGCTCTGATCGCGTGAAATGACCGTCATACGGGATACCGAGCCAATCGAGGCTAACGCCTCGCCGCGGAAACCCAGCGAGCGAATATGGAATAAATCTTCGGCGGTGCGTAATTTACTGGTGGCATGCCGCGTGACCGCCAGTGGCAGGTCGTCCGGAGTGATTCCACTGCCATTGTCGGCAATTTCGATGACCTTATGGCCCGCCTGCTCTACGCGTATAGTGATCGAGGTTGCGCCGGCGTCCAGCGCGTTTTCCAGAATTTCCTTGACCACTGAGGCTGGGCGTTCAACTACCTCGCCGGCAGCAATTTGAGATGCAACGTCGTCAGCCAATATTCGGATCGCCATAAATTACCTCTGCGTGTGATTATACCTGAGCCAGGCGTAAGCACGTCTGCTGCGCAAAAGAATAATAGTTTGCTTAGAATTCCCTCCATTCGCAGGCGAAGCATCGCTAGCTAAATCGGTTTCGTGTATACTCAGGGCATGACGCTTGATTACCTGATCTTCGACCTGGATGATACGCTTTATCCGCCCACCAGCGGCGTGTGGGATGCCATCGGCGAGAGGATTAATCAATTTTTACTGGATAACCTGAAACTCGCGCCCGCCAGGGTCAATGAGGTTCGCCAGCATTTGTATAACACCTACGGCACCACCTTGCGCGGGTTGCAAACTGAACACGGCATTGACCCGTATAAATATTTAAATTACGTGCATAACATCCCGTTGGAGACTTTTCTGCAGCCAAATCCAGTCTTGAAACGTATTCTGAAACAAATTTCCACCCGCAAGGTGATTTTTACCAATGCGGACCAGAATCATGCCCTGCGAGTGCTGGCTCAATTGCAGCTGGATGGTATTTTCGAACGCATCATCGACGTCATGGATGTTACTCCATTCTGCAAACCACAAACTGAGGCTTTTGAAATAGCTTTGCGTTGGATTGGGAATCCCGACCCAGCCCGCTGTGTGGTGATTGAAGATTCAATCAAAAACATCCAGACCGCCCGCGAGATGGGCTTCAAAACCATTCTGGTTGGCTCGCATAATGGAAATGCCAAAGCTGCCCATGCCCAGCTCGAATCGCTCGAAGATCTGCCCCTACTAACTGATCTTCCATTCCTCGAAGGAATTTGGAGGGCTTCATGAAAGAAATTACCCCCATCGGCTGGGCTTTAATCGGTGTGGTCACTCTGGTTGTACTGTCCAGCTATTGGAGTTTGCTCTCTTTGCTGCGCAAGAAAACTAAAAACCCCGATCAACCCTCCTGGACAAAATCCTGGCGTGCATTATCCAATCCCTTTGAAGCAGAAAACCGTCAGATGGACCAACTTTCAAAAGAGGTAGCTGCGCTCGAACACCCGCCGAAAGAAGAAAAACCTCAGACATAATATTGTGCAAAGACATATCGGCGCTTTCACAACTTCATCGCAAAGCCTAACAACCTCACTTTAGCAGTAAATATTTCTCATTGGAGAATGATATGGAATCGAAAATTATACGCGTCGTCGTCATCGCCTTCTTCGCTGTATTAATTATGGTGGCGAGTTTTGCCGGTGGCGTTTTCGCGGGGATTAACCTTCCAGACAACTTAAGTTTACCGTTCAGTATTGGCCGAGTTGAGCCGACGCAAAGCGTCGTGACCCCCGAAGTCAACGCCACGCCGGTGGACCGCGATACCCTCTTTCAACCCTTCTGGCAGGCCTGGGACCTGATTCACAAGCAGTACGTCGATCAACCAGTCGATGATGAACAGCTGATGCGCGGCGCGATTAGCGGCATGCTGGATTCACTCGGCGACCCCTACACCGGTTATATGGATCCCGACCAATTCCGGCAGGCGAACGCTCCGCTGGAAGGTGAATATGAAGGCATCGGCGCCTGGGTCGATCCCACCGGAGAATTTTTAACCATCATCAGTCCGATGGAAGGCTCCCCCGCTGAAGCTGCCGACCTCAAGAGCGGCGACCAGATCATCGCGGTGGACACCGTCAGCGTGGTTGGCAAGGACCCCAACCTGGTGTTGCGTGAGGTGCTCGGCCCAGCTGGCACATCGGTAGTATTGACCATTCAGCGTGAAGGAACCGAAGCCCCATTCGATGTCAGCATCATCCGCGAAAAAATCGTGATTCCGCTGGTCACCAGCAAGATGCTCGACAATAACATCGCTTACTTGCAGGTGTTGCAATTTGGCGATAAGACCGAAGCGGATGTACGCACCGCACTCAGAGACTTACTGAAGAACGACCCTAAAGGCTTGATTCTGGATCTTCGCAATGACCCGGGCGGCTTTTTGGATACCGCCATCGGCGTGACCTCGCAATTTATTGGTGACGGTGTGATCATGTACGAGGAGCACGGATCCGGCGAGAAAGTTACTTTCACTGCCCGGTCAGGCGGCCTGGCACTGGAAATTCCGTTGGTGGTGCTGGTCAATGAAGGCTCTGCCTCTGCCTCAGAAATCACTGCCGGGGCCATCCAGGATCGCGGACGCGGCACACTGGTGGGTACCACCACCTTTGGCAAAGGCACGGTCCAATCCTGGTCGACGCTGGTTAACGACCAGGGTGCCGTCAAAGTGACCATTGCCCACTGGCTTACCCCCAACGAGCGCCAGATTCACGGCATTGGGCTGACACCGGATGTGGTAGTCGAATTGACTGAAGAAGATGTGGCAGCCGAACGCGACCCGCAGCTGGACAAAGCCGTGGAGCTATTACTCGCTGGTCCGCAATAAATCAAACCCGCAGCGACGGATTCTCCGGTAGGAGCGATAGTTTGAACTGCATGGCACCGGTCTCAGGTGGCGCGTTCGCTCCATCTCTAGTAGGCTGCGTCTACTGGCCTGATAGGCGCTTCAGTCGCCAGGGTGTCAATTTATCGGATATAATCGCAGGCAGTCCGGCGGATAAAGCCGATTTACAGATCGGGGATAGCATCACAACGATGTGGCATCCCCATCGATGAGACCCACCCAAGTTTGAATACCCTGCACAGTATCGTTCCTGATTAGGAAGTGGAAGTAAAATTCTATCGTAACAATCAAATTCGAACTTTTACCATAGTCTTGACCGAATCCCGATAAACTGCAAGAACCTAATCTTTGAAAAAATTCGTCGTAGCCCTCATCCTCCTGCTTGCCATCATATTTTTGATCGGCAGATACTCCGAACTTCGTCAGGTCGGCCTTGTTTTGCAAAAGGCCAATATCTTTTATATCAGCCTTGCAATTCTGGTTGAGATTGCCTGGTTTTTCGTGATGGGCAGGTCTTTCCAGACTCTTTACCACATCCTTGAGATAGATAAAAAAATAATCCCATTGACCCGCATGGTGGCTGCGGTTAATTTTGTCAACATCGTGGCTCCCAGCGCTGGCGTGAGCGGTTTAGCTGTGATTTATACAGATGCGATGAAGAACGGTCATTCTCCAGCCAGGGTGACGGTTGGCAGCCTGCTGTTTTTGCTCTTCGACTATTTTGGACTGCTATCCGTTATTTTCGTTGGCCTGATCATCCTTGGTTTTTACGACAAACTTAACTTTACCGATGTGCTGGCCTACCTGGTCTTTCTGGTTTTCGCCATAGCCCTGGGCGGTCTGCTTTATCTGGCCTCCCGATCCGAGACGCGACTCATCAAAGTGGTGACCTTTTTGGCCCGCGGTATGAATACCCTGGCAAAACCATTTCGCAGACGAAAGATTGTTAGCGAGGAACGCGCAACGATGTTTGCCCAGGAGATCGTGGAAGGCGTCAATGCCCTGAAACATGTTCGCCGCGGTTGGCTGCGCCCTTTAGTCCTGACCATCATTAACAAGCTGCTGCTGGTTAGCATCCTCGGCATCGTGTTCCTTGCGTTTAACGTTCCCACATCCTTAGCCATCATCATCGCCGGATTCAGTATTGCCTACCTGTTTGTCATCGTTTCACCCACTCCAGCCGGTGTTGGGATCGTCGAGGGCGTCATGACTCTCGGTCTAAAATCTCTTGGCATTCCTTTGGAAGCAGCTGTGGTGGTGACGATGGCTTACCGGGCGGTCACGTTTTGGTTCCCGCTGCTATTGGGGATGATCTCATTCCGCACCCTCCACCGGGTATAAGTTGCACATTTATTCTGCTTTACCACTTTTGCCCGGCTTAATTGACAGGATTGCCACACACGGGTATAATCAACCCTTGCTGAAATTTGACCTTTGGGAGAAAAGTTAATGGAAAATCCCGTCGTATCGGATAGCACGACCCCCGAAATTAAACCAAAAACAAAATTTACCGGGAAAGTGCTAAAAACCCTTCTGGCTGGCGCTGTCATTGATATTGGCGTTGGCAAACCGGCAGTGATCCACGTATCGCAACTGGTTTCGCCCACCGGCCAGGCCATAAAAAGTGTTAAAGATGTATTACTTGAAGGCCAGGAAGTCGAAGTCTGGGTTCGCAAGGTCAAGGAAGATCGCATTGAATTGACCATGATGAAGCCGCTTGAGTTGGACTGGCACGAAATCAAAAAAGACATGGTTGTCAAAGGCAATGTGGTGCGTGTCGAAACCTTCGGCGCTTTCCTTGAGATTGGCGCAGAACGCCCAGGCTTGATTCACATCAGTGAACTGGCCCACGGTTATGTCCGCACGCCCGGCGACGTCGTCAAAGAAGGCGATGAGCTGGAAGCCCAGGTGATCGATGTCAACAAAAAGAAGAAGCAAATCAAACTCAGCCTGAAATCGCTCCAACCCGAGCCGGTCAAGGAAGAAGTTGAATTCGCTGCTCCCGAGAAACGCACCGACAAACGCCGCAAGAAAGACACCAAGCGCAAAAGAGGTGATGAAGGCTACATGTCGTCTGAGGAAATCGCTGCTCTGAGCGGCAATGCCTCCGCGCAGGAAGCCGAACCGACCGCCATGGAAGTCGCCATCCGCGAAGCCATGGAAAAGGCCAAATCTCGCAAAGTCGAGCCAAAAGCCAAAAAAGTGAAAGCTGCTGCCCTGCAAGCTGAACAGGAAGACCTGTTGGCTCGCACGCTGGAAAACAAGGCTGATTCTACGCACTAGGTTTGGCAGGAATTTATCAAGTACCGGTTTTACCGCTTCATTGCACTTTCAAACGCTGTAAAGCCATCTGGCTGCAATAATCTCGCAAAGTTCAAACCGGTTGATACTACTAAAAGTGTGATCCGGTGGTTTCAGCAACCTCATTTCGAACCATCACTGCCTGGCGTATCAACCAGGCAGTTTTAGTTTAAGTGACTTTTATCCGACTCGTTTTGACCGTGTTTGTGATAAACTATTACTGTTAAATAGCATTTCCGGTGCGACCGGGTGGAAACAATCGACCTGTTCTTCCTCCCGGCTTTTTATTTGAAAGGACTAACTACGGCACCTGGCGTTTCACCAAATTGCAAGTCAATTCGCATTTTCCCGGAGGGAGGCGTCGGTTCATCGGCCCTCCCTCCGCCGCTTAAAAAATCTATTTTTCGATTACCGGAGGAATAATGCCCACAAAATATATTTTTTACACCGGTGGTGTGGTTAGTTCGGTTGGCAAAGGAGTTACGGCTGCTGCGACCGGCCGCTTGCTCAAAGAACGCGGCTTCAATGTGGTGGTACAGAAGCTCGACCCCTACATCAATGTCGACCCCGGCACCATGAGTCCCTATCAACACGGCGAAGTCTTCGTTTTGGACGACGGCGCCGAAACTGACCTTGACCTGGGGCATTATGAGCGGTTCATAGACATTCACCTGAGCAAGGTTTGCAACATGACCACGGGTCAGGTGTATGCAGAGGTCATTGGCAAGGAGCGCCGCGGCGATTTCCTGGGCGGCACCATTCAAGTCATTCCGCACATCACCAATGAGATCAAACGGCGCATCACGCAGGTTGCCAAATCCACCGGTGCCGAAATTGTGCTGGTGGAAGTCGGCGGCACAGTCGGCGACATTGAAAGCCTGCCATTCCTCGAGTCTTTACGCCAGCTGCGCGGCGATCTCGGACGCGAAAATACTCTTTTTATCCACGTCACCTGGCTGCCGTACATTGGCGCCACCGGCGAGTTGAAAACCAAGCCAACGCAGCATTCGGTTGCCGAACTGCGCTCCATCGGTATCAATCCGGATATGGTGGTTGCCCGTTCTGACTACCCGGTCGACCGCGGCATTATCGATAAGCTGGCTTTGTTCTGCGACGTTGAAAAACGCGCGGTTGTGCCCATGGTGACCAGCAAAAATCTCTACAACGTCCCGCTGCTGCTCGAAGAGAACGGCATCGCAGAGTTCATACTGGAGAAGTTTGGGCTGCAAGCCCGCTGTGAACCCGATTGGACCGAATGGAAGCGCCTGGTGGCACAGGTGGAAAAAGAACGCCCAAGTGTCCGCATCGCGCTGGTTGGAAAATATGTGGAATTGCACGATGCCTACATGAGCGTGCGCGAGTCGCTCAATCATGCTGCGCTGCATTTAGGCGTCAACGTCGAGATCGATTGGATCCATTCGTCAGATCTGGAACGCGGTAAGTATTTGGATGTGGTTAACGCCGCCGATGGGATATTAGTGCCAGGCGGTTTTGGCAGCCGCGGCATCGAGGGCAAGATTATGGCAGCCAGAATCGCCCGCAATGAGAAAATACCCTATCTCGGATTGTGCCTGGGCATGCAGTTGATGGTGGTGGAATTTGCCCGCCATGCGCTGAACGACGAGACCGCCAATTCGACAGAATTTGAACGCTCCACCCAACATCCGGTCATCGACCTCATGCCGGATCAGCATCAAATCACCGACATGGGCGGCACCATGCGCCTGGGCCTCTACCCCTGTGACTTACAGCTCGGTACCTTGACCAAGACCGCCTACCAGCAAGATCAGGTACAGGAACGCCACCGTCACCGCTTTGAGTTCAACAATGCGTACCGTGAACAACTCACCGCCGCCGGCCTGATAATTTCCGGTCTGTCGCCGGACGGGCGTCTGGTCGAAATCGTCGAACTGGCAGACCACCCGTTTATGGTCGGCACCCAATTCCACCCCGAGTTTCTCAGCCGACCGAACCGCCCGCACCCGTTATTCAAAGCCTTCGTCAAAGCAGCCTGCGACCGAGCCAGGATCACCACCCATCCATTCGAGGCCAATGGAGCCATACGAAAAGTCGCTGCTAAATAATTGTGCATTGGTTCACAAATATGCACCCAGGTAGACCTGAATCCGGTTATACTTGGGTGCAATCGTGTATACAAGCAACAGGCCTGAACGCCTGCAAATCACAAAATGAGGGATAGCATGGATACAACAATCGAGTCAATCTTCGCACAGGAAATACTGGATTCACGCGGCAACCCGACAGTTGAGGTCGAGGTCGTTTTGGGTGACGGAAGCTGGGGCCGCGCCGCAGTGCCCTCAGGAGCGTCCACCGGCTCCCACGAAGCGCTGGAAATGCGCGATGGGGATAAGTCCCGCTATAGCGGAAAAGGCGTCCTCAAGGCCGTTGAGAACGTCAACAAAGAAATCGCCGATGCCCTGATCGGTTGGGACGCCGTCGAGCAAAAAGCCCTCGATATGGCGCTGCTGCAGCTGGACGGTACCCCCAATAAGTCCAAACTGGGCGCCAACGCCATTCTGGGTACCAGCCTGGCAGTTGCCAAAGCGGCTGCCAATGCGCTCGGTCTGCCGTTATACCGCTATATTGGCGGCGTCTACGCTCATGTGCTGCCCGTCCCGATGATGAATATTCTCAATGGCGGCGCCCACACTGCCTGGCAATCCACTGACGCCCAGGAATTTATGGTCATGCCGCTGGGTGCGCCTTCCTTCTCGGAGGGTCTGCGCTGGGGGACTGAAATCTACCACTCGCTCAAGGCAGTGCTCAAGGCGCGCGGCTACCCCACCCTGGTCGGTGACGAAGGCGGTTATGCTCCCCCGTTGAAAACCAATGTGGAAGCTGTTGAAGTGATCCTGGAAGCCATCGAAAAAGCCGGTTACAAAGCTGGTGAACAGGTTGCCATCGCCCTCGACCCGGCAGCCTCCGAATTCTATGATTCTGAGAGCAAAACCTATAATCTGCGCAAAGAAGGCCGCAAACTGTCCAGTGACGAGATGGTCGCTTTCTGGATGAACTGGGTAGACCAGTATCCGATCGTGTCCATCGAAGACGGTCTGGCTGAAGACGACTGGGAAGGTTGGATACACATCACTGCTGAAATTGGTAACAAAGTCCAGTTGGTGGGCGATGATCTGCTGGTTACCAATCCCGCCCGCGTCCGCCGGGGGATCAAGGAAAAAGCCTGCAATGCCCTGCTGGTCAAGGTCAATCAGATCGGTACGCTGACCGAGACGATCGAAGCGGTTGAAACCTGCCACCGCGCCGGCTGGCGGGCTGTGACCTCGCACCGCTCCGGCGAGACCGAAGACTCAACCATTGCCGACCTGGCAGTGGCCTTGAACACCGGCCAAATCAAGACCGGCGCTCCCGCCCGCTCCGACCGCGTTGCCAAGTACAACCAGCTGCTGCGCATTGAAGCTGAATTGGGTGAAACCGCCGCTTACGCCGGTTGGAGCGCCATTCGCCGCGGATAATTTATACCTTAATAAGACCCAGGGCGAGGAATCTTATCCCCGCCCTATTATTTTATCTAAATTAAGTGGCTATACGCAATATCTAGCCTATCATGCCTGAGTTGATTCGCCTATGCGCAATTCTACTTCTGCTTATATTGATTTCGGATAAGCAGTATTGCCGCTATTAATCGTACAAGCCAGGCAGGTGTCGGTACCTTCAGGTTTCTTTTGAAGAAGTAATACCCACTCCTCTACTCTAGCACATAGGAAAATCTGCGTACTCATTCCACCCGATCACTCAGTCGGCAGGGTTTGGGCATAAGCAAGTAAATCTGCTATGTCCTGGAATGACCAGTTGCTTTTTAATGCCGAGGGCATTTGTGTGTATGGCTGACCGAAAGACGCTTTATGCCAGAACTCCCACGGATTGTCCGATGCAATCGTTCCAACATATTCGGGTTCACTTTCATCGCCAAAGTTCAATGTCTTTCCATCTTCAGCATGGCAAGCTTGACACAGACCATTGAAGAGCTCTTTTCCATGCTCGACATCCCCACCATTTACAGTTTTATCGGAATTAATAAACTGTGCGGTATCGGTTATGCCTTGCTTCAAGAATTCGACCAGCCTAAGGAGATGCGAGTCGTCAAGGAAGGAGGAGAAGTCGTGATCGGGATTCTTCGTACCATCCAGCGAGGCTAACAGGTCTTCGTCTGACATTGAGGATGCATTCAACAACCCTTTAAATCCCGTTTGGTGGGAACCCGAGCCATACGCCCCGTCAACTCCCTTATAATCCCATCCATGGCATTCTTTACAACGCCACGTATCTTTACCGGTACGGGTATTGGTGGTCTGTGTTTTCCAAAGTGGATGATCACCAGCAGGGGCATCTACATTGATAGCTTTCATCCAATCGTCGTAAAGCAAACCGCCCCCGATGTAACCTTCGCTTAGGACCGGCGGGCTTTGTGCTTCGACCGTATTTAGCACCGCCGTCTCCGAAGGGACAGGTGTCGCGGTGCCACAAGCAGACAGGGCAATACCGCCCATTACAACCAATAACAGGCAGATACCGATCGACTTTTGCATATTGTTCTCCCTTTTCGTTCAATAAGAAGAGATATTTTTTGGACAGCTAGGTAAAATTGGATATTAATAAATACTATAGCATAAATTCGGTATTAATTATCATTTTTTATACAATCACCGTTCATGATAGTCTTGGGTGTAACCAAAATTTTCTAAAAATTCTTCCTCACCCTTAGATTTTTCCAAAATTAGTTTTGGGTAGGGTGTGGATTATTAATAGTAGGGTTGCAGGTATTCATTGATCGCCCCTAGAAACCCCTCAGGACATTCCTCCTGCGGCAGGTGACCGCAGGCGGAAATAATCTCCAATTGGGCATCCGGCAGCGCCTCGGTGATTCGTTCACTCTCCGTCATCGGGACAATCCGGTCATCATCTCCGCTGATCACCAGCACCGGCAGTTGCACCTGGTCAAAACGGGCGGTCAAGTCCTGGGTTTTATTGGCTTTGGTGAATTCCCACAGCGCCACATCCCAATCCGCCACCCGCAGCGGTTTGCGGTACGCTTCCCTATCCGCCTCGCTGAATTTGCTAAAGTCGTGCCAGGACGCTTCTAAGAATGCATCCCCTTCATTGCCAGCCAGTGATCGCGCCAGGAATGGTCCCAAGCGCCTCATTTGCGGGGTGTTCTCCAACCATTCGGGCATACCCGGCCGTCCGGTCAATGCAGGATCCACCATCACCAACCCCGCCACCCGTTCCGGGTAGTCCAGCAGTGTTTGCATAGCAATCCCCGCCCCGGCTGAATGCCCAATTAACACGGCCTTTTCCACACCCATTTGGTCCATTAATCCGATTGTCAGCTTTTCAGCGAAGTCCGCCGAATAAGGATTTTCGTCAGTCCAGCTGCCCGGCATCGGCCGCTCGGTCAGCCCGAAAGCCGGCCGATCAAAGGCGATGACCGTTCCCTTTTGCGCCAGCGGCGCCATCACCTTGTGCCAGGTGTAAGTGCTGGCGCCAAAACCGTGCAGCAAAACCATCACCGGTTCGCCGCTGCCAGCCATTTTGTAATGCACCTGAAGTCCATTCACCTCAATGAATTGGCTGTCCGGGTCGGCCAGCTCAGCCGTAGTGGCTGTATCGAGCATTGGCGGAAATGGGATCACCAATGGACCAATCAGCACAACCAGCAGCACCAGGACGAAGACAAAAGCAAAAAACCGGATCGGATGCATTTTTATTCCCCTCTGAATCGGTGCAATCGGGATCAGTCTTTCAACAGGTCTCTGGCCCGCAGCCACACGGCGTCGAACATCTCGCGGGTTAACCGCCCGGTTTGCGTATTCTGCCGGCTAGGGTGATAAGAAGCCAGCAGCCAGGGCAGACCTTCTCCCAATTCGTAGAAGGCATTGTGTCCAAAATCCAACCGCCCAATGGGATGCCCCTGCTCCCGGAAAACTGAAATGATCTGGTGAAAAGCCAGGCTGCCCAGCGCGACAATGCCTCGGTAGCCATTTAGTAACTGCATTTCCGCTTCCAGGTATGGCTGGCAGTTGCGAACCTCATCAAAGGTTGGCTTGTTGTCCGGCGGCACGCAGCGGCAGATGGCGGTTATGAATACATCCGTCAAGGCCAGTTCATCATCCCGATGCAAGGCGCTGGCCTGGTTGGCCATTCCCACCTTGTTCAGCGCTGAGTATAAAAACTCGCCTGATGAGTCGCCGGTGAACATCCTGCCGGTCCGGTTGGAACCATGGGCACCCGGCGCCAACCCGACCACCAGCAGTCGCGCCTGGTGATCGCCGAAACCAGGCACCGGTTTCCCCCAATACTCCCAATCGCGATAGGCGCGTTTCTTGACCCTCGCAACCTCTTCACGGAATTGAGTCAGCCGTGTGCAGGTACGGCAGGCAATAATGCGTTGGTTCAATCCCTCCCATTGCTGGAAAGCGGACAGTTCCAACGCATCATTCTCAGAGGAATATCCCAGCGGGAGGCTCAGGCTTCCAGCGCTCATTCGCTTTCGCTGATGGTCACCTTGAGCAGTTTGCCGGCTGGACCACCCCGCATCGGGTCGCGCAGCGGGATCGCCATGAGCACATCCATTCCCCCGGTTACTTCGCCAAAAACCGCGTGCTTGTTGTCCAGGTGAGGTGTCGGAACATGGGTGATGAAGAATTGCGAGCCATTGGTGTTTGGTCCAGCATTCGCCATAGACAGGATGCCGGGTTTATTGTGGCGCAGGTCTTTGTGGAACTCGTCCTTGAACTGATAACCCGGTCCGCCGCGGCCGGTACCGGTGGGATCCCCGCCCTGTACCATGAAATTTTCGATGACGCGGTGAAACGTGGTGTTGTCATAGTATCCCTGGCGCGCCAGAAATACAAAATTGTTCACGGTGTTGGGAACTTTGTCGGCAAACAAGGTAATAACAATGTCGCCTTTATCCGTTGTAAGTGTTGCGGTGTAGGTTTTCTTTAGATCAATTTCAAAAGCTGGGGGTTTATTGAATTGCATACTGCTCACATTTACCCTTTCGATGGGATTGAAGTGGTTACGGGCTTGATTGTACCAAAGCCTTGCCGTGAATTCCATAAATGCACATGGCTCTAGCCATGTCTTACAGGATGATCATCGCATCTCCAAAGGAGAAGAAGCGGTAATTCAATCGGACAGCTTCGGCATAGGTATCCAATATTCGCTCCCGCCCGGCAAATGCGCTGACCAGCATCAGCAGCGTCGATTTGGGCAGGTGGAAATTGGTGATCATCGCATCCACCACCGTGAATGGATAGCCGGGAAGAATGAAAAGGTCAGTCGGTCCCGAATAGATTCCCACCGCTTCCCCCGTTCTAGCGGTTCGGGCTGCGCTCTCCAGGGTTCGCACAGAAGTCGTGCCGACAGCGATGATTCGCCCGCCGCTTGCCTTCACCCGGTTGATTTGAGCGGCAGTTTCAGCACTGAGTTCGCACCATTCGGTGTGGATTTCATGCTCCAGCGGATCATCCTCGGTGACCGGCGCAAAGGTATCCAATCCGACATGCAGCGTCACCCGCGCAAATTCGATCCCGCGGATTTCGAGATGTGCCATCAGCTCCGGCGTGAAATGCAGCCCGGCTGTCGGCGCCGCAGCCGACCCGTTCTCACGGGCATACACCGTCTGATACCGTTCCGGGTCGTCCAGACGTTCGTGGATGTAGGGCGGCAGCGGCATTTGACCGGCTGCTGCCAGATAAGACTCGACCGGTTCCGAAAACCGCACCAGCCGCCGCGGACCGTCCAGTTCGCCGGATATTTCTGCCGATGGTCCGCCTACGAGTGTCAGCCGGGTGCCGGCGCGCACCTTCTTGCCGCCGACCAGCGCTTCCCACGTGGTCAGGTCCAGCCGGCGCAGCAGTAGAAGCTCCACTTTACCGCCGGTCAGTTTTTGAGCAAACACACGGGCAGGAATCACCCGAGTTTGGTTAATGACCAGCAAATCACCGGGCTTGAGATAATCCGCGACCTGCCAGAAGGTGGTGTGTTCCAATTCCGGCTTGTCCCTTTGTAACACCAGCAGCCGGGATGCATGTCTTGGCTCAAGTGGAGTCTGAGCGATTCGTTCCAGCGGCAGATCGTAATCGAAATCGGAAGTTTTCATGCGTGAACCAGGGAAGCCGTGCCATATAGGATCGTAGCACGGATAAACTAAAGCGAAGCCAGGATTCCGCTAAACCAGCCGCGGCTGTTGATTTGCAGCGCTGAACGGCAGCTTGAGATGGTCGTACGCCAGTTTGGTCGCCACCCGTCCTTGCGACGTGCGGTCGAGAAAGCCTAGTTGCAACAGGTACGGCTCGACAACATCCATGATGGTATCCGGCTCCTCGCCAATCGAAGCCGCGATGGTGTTCAGCCCTACCGGGCCGCCGCTGTACTTTTCAATAATCGTCAACAGGACGCGCCGGTCGACTTCATCCAGACCCAATGGGTCAACGTTGAGCAGGTTGAGCGCTTCGTGCGCCACCTCGGAGTTGATGGTGCCATCGGCCCGCACCTGAGCATAATCGCGCACCCGCCGTAACAAACGCAGCGCCACGCGAGGTGTGCCGCGGGCACGCCGGGCAACTTCATCGATGCCGCTCTGATCGCTATGCACCTTTAGTAAATTGGCTGCACGCTGAACGATCGTGCCCATCGCCGGCAGATCGTAGTAATCCAGCCGGTATACAGCGCCAAACCGGGCCCGCAATGGAGCACTGACCAGCGCCAGGCGGGTGGTAGCTCCAATCACCGTGAACCGCGGCAGCTTAAGCCGGATTGACCGCGCCGACGGACCTTTACCGATCACAATGTCCAGCGCATAATCTTCCATTGCCGGGTACAGCACTTCTTCTACTGCCCTTCCCAGCCGGTGGATCTCGTCAATGAACAGGATATCGCCGGCGTGTAAATTGGTTAAGATTGCTGCCAGGTCGCCAGCGCGTTCGACCGCTGGTCCAGCCGTAATTTTGATTGAGACCCCCATCTCATTCGCCAGCACGTGCGAGAAAGTGGTTTTTCCCAGTCCCGGTGGGCCGTAAAACAGCACGTGATCCAGAGGTTCTTGCCGCTTGCGCGCCGCGGCGATGAGAATGGACAGGTTTTCCTTGACTTGTTCCTGGCCAATAATATCGTTCAATTGACGGGGACGTAATGCCTGGTCCAGGCGGTCATCGGGGCGAGCGTCGGGGTTGACAAGTCGGCTGGGTGATTCGCTCATGGACACGATTATACCTGCTTTCAAACGGCCAAATTGATTTATAATACGTGAAATCCTCAGGTAAGGAGCATGTATGTCACCGGTTCTGGTCTCACAGCACCCTCTGATCGCCCATAAATTGGGCAAGTTGCGCTCCACATCCACCGAACCCAAGAAATTCCGCGAGTTGGTTCGGGAAATCACCGGTTTGTTGGCTTACGAAGCCACCTCAGATCTAAGAATCTCCCCCAAGACGGTAGATACCCCGTTAGGTTCCGCTCCAGCCGTCGAATTGGAAGAAAAAATCGGGTTGGTACCCATTTTACGCGCCGGGCTTGGCATGGTCGAAGGCATTTGGGAACTCATGCCCTCGGCTGAAGTCTGGCACATCGGCATTTATCGCGACGAGAAAACCCTCAAGCCGGTGCAGTATTACAACAAACTGCCCACCGAGCCGACCGTATCCGTCTGTTTGATCCTCGATCCAATGCTGGCGACCGGGGGTTCTGCTGTGGCAACCGTCGATATTCTCAAAGCCTGGGGCGTGAACCGCATCAAATTCGTCGGGTTGATCGGGGCACCTGAGGGGATTCAAGCCATGCAAAGCGCACATCCAGACGTGCCGATTTATCTGGCAGCCGTCGACGATCACCTGAACGAAGTGGGCTACATCGTTCCCGGATTGGGTGACGCCGGCGACCGGCAGTTCGGAACAGGTTAAACATCAACTCCGAGGGATGAACCCTCGGAGTTTTTTATTATTCCGGAATCGAGCCTACCCGCCTATTTGGATCATGCGCCGACCGTCCGGCGCTGCTTCCGTTGCCAGTTTATGACTCTCCGGCTTGGCAGCTACCGCCTGTTGAATCACAGGCAGAGCTGGTTGACCGGACCTCAGCGCTGATAGGACGGGAATTTCCAGGTCAGACATCAAACAAGGCCGCAAAAAGCCGTCCGCCGTCAGACGCAGCCGGTTGCAGCGCTGGCAGAACTGGTGCTCGCTCAGCGGCGAGATAAACCCGATTTTGCCGATGCCGCCCGGAACCCGGTATTCGATCGCCGGGCCGAAACCAATCGCGTCATTCTGTGAAACCAATCCAAGGGGTTTCAGCTGTTCGAAAATATCTTGAATTGAGATAAAAGCGTCCTGCGGTCGTGGGAATCCCTCACCCCACGGCTGTTGATTGCCAATCGGCATCAATTCGATGAAGCGCACGTGCCATGCATGCTGTAAAGTCAGCCGTGCCAGCTCCAGGAATTCGTCATCATTGACCCCGCGCATGGCAACCACGTTGATCTTGATGGGCGCCAGGCCGGCTTCCTCTGCGGCTGCGATACCTCTCAATACCCTATCGAGCGACCCGCCGCGTGTTATTTTGGAAAATTTTTCGGAATTCAGCGTATCCAGGCTGATATTGACCCGCGTCAGGCCGGCTTCAGCCAGTTTTCCAGCCATTTTTTCCAAAAGCATGGCATTGGTCGTCAGGCTGATATCGTCGATTCCGGGAATTTCCGCCAACATTTTAATCAAAACCGGCAAATCGGCGCGCACCAGCGGTTCCCCGCCTGTCAAGCGGATTTGCCGAACCCCCTGCTCTGCCGCCACCCGCGCAACCTCAACGATTTCCTCATAGCGCATAATCGCTTCATGCGGCTGCCAGACCAGACCTTCCGGCGGCATGCAATACACGCAGCGGAAATTGCACCGGTCCGTGACCGATATGCGCAAATATGTAATTTGGCGTCCCCAGGAATCTATTAACATTGAAAGCTCGCTACCAATGGGAAGTTGTTCGACAATTTTACCAGAAACTCTGGCGTCACTGATTAGTCAGCACCAACCTGATTAGACTACACGCAATCCCGTGATTCGGGACAGCAGGATCTTAGCCAACCATGCTGGCGGCGCTAATACCAGGTGGATGATCCCGCTGGCTGCAAACAAAACTGCCAGTGTACGCAGCCCCCGGTTGACCGGCGACGCTAGATTTTCCAGCATCCAGCTGCTCACCCCTGGCAGGATTGCCACAACCAGCACGATGCCAAACACCAGTGCCACCGACCACCAGGCGCGCCGGTCTGATGCGCTAGGAAGCATGGTGCTGCTGACGGCAAATGCCAGGTAGAACCACAACCAAAAATCCGGGCGGGAAGGCAATTGGGCAGCTTCGGACCAAAACGCAGTCCAATCTGTTGCCAAAAGCAGGTTGGTCAAAGGCAAAATGCCAAGCGGCTTGAACCCCAGGTAGGATACCACTGCCATGCCGCTGATTAAAGGCGCAGCGCCGATCAATGTATCCCGCAATGGATCCGTCGCGGCGGTCTCCACAAATCCCAGCCGCAGTGTGCCGTTGGCCAATACTTTGGGAAACAAGGAGAGACGGCCAGTACGGACGCCCAGCAAGCGCGCCATTATGTAATGACTCAGTTCGTGCAGCAATACACCCGGAAAAAACAGCAGGGAAAATAATCCCAGTGCGCTGACCGGGCGGCGCGTCAGCAGTAAAAAGACAGCCTGCAATTCGCGGTGCAGCCAGCGCTGAACCAAAACAAACGCCAGCAAACAGGCTGCCAGCAGGAGCACGCCGTCAAGCGGCAGCTGGGTCACAGGGCGGCAGCCCGCACAATTTCAATAAAATCCGCTGGTTTCAGGCTGGCGCCGCCGACCAGGGCTCCGTCAATCTCAGGCTGCGAGAAAAATTCTTCGGCGTTCGTGCCAGTCACCGAACCGCCGTAAAGCACCCGGGTGGCATCTGCAACCTGCTTGCCATACAACTCGCGCAGTGCCGGGCGGATCATCGCCGCGACCACGCGGTTCGCATCCGGGCCGGTAGCAGCCCGCCCTGTGCCTATCGCCCATACCGGTTCGTAGGCAATCACAAGGTTGATCACCTGCTCTGCCGGAATATTTTTCAGTCCTTCGTATATCTGCCGCTCGATCACCGCGGCAGTCTGGCCAGCTTCGTTCTCGCTCAGCGTCTCGCCAATGCAGGCAATGACGATCAGTCCTTTACCCAAAGCCGCCAGCGTCCGTTTGTTGACGGTTTCATCGGTTTCGCCGAAATAGGTGCGCCGTTCCGAGTGACCAATAATCACGTAGTTGCAAAATTCTTTCACCATACCGGGTGAAACCTCTCCGGTGAACGCCCCTTTTTCTTCCCAGTGCAGGTTCTGGGCGCCTAACCCGATATCCGTCCCCATCAGCATCGCAGAAATTGGCATAAGCGCCATAAACGGCGGGCAAAGAACACATTCGACCGATGTGACTTCCTGCAGCCCGGGCACCATCTCGGCAACCAATCCGCGTGCCTCTTCGATGGTCTTGTTCATTTTCCAGTTACCAGCTACAAACGGTGTTCGCATGAAAGATCTCCCCGTGAAAAAGTTCTCAAAGATGGGGCAATTATACATCCAAGGGCGTCTGTGACCGGACGGAATCGCTTAATTGACGGATTGCGTCGATCACGGTATGATCATGGATGCTCAGGTTGGTCAGACGGTCGCGGTCTTGCATGCAAGATCGAGGAAAGTCCGCACTCCACAGGGCATGACGCCGGGGAAACCCCGGGGCGAGGTAACTTGCGGGATCGGGCCACAGAAACAAACCGCCCGCCAGCAATGGCAGGCACGGGTGAAATGGTGGTGTAAAAGACCACCAGCGTCCGCAGTAATGCGGCGGCTGGGCAACCCCCGTCGGGAGCAAGGCCAAGCAGGGATAAGGAACTGCCCGTTCCGATTGAATCCCGGGTAGGCTGCACGAGCGGACTGGTAACAGTCCGCCTAGAGAGATGACCGTCCTTCACGAGACCGTCCGTTCGCGGATACCCCCGTGAGGACAAAATGCGGCTTATCGACCGACCTGAGCACCTTTTTTGATTTTGTAGGCGAACAATGTTCGCCAGAACTTGATGGCGATAAATATTGAGGCCGAAACCCCATCGAGGGGTGGTATGCGGCTTATCGACCGACCTGAGCACCTTTTTTGATTTTGTAGCGGCGAACAATGTTCGCCAGAACTTGATGGCGATAAATATTGAGGCCGAAACCCCATCGAGGGGTGGTATGTGGCTTATCGACCGACCTGAGCACCTTTTTTGATTTTGTAGCAACGAACAATGATCGCCAGAACTTGATGGCGATAAATATTGAGGCCGAAACCCCATCGAGGGGTGGTA
>Ga0209002_10000258_pt1 | contig 40593 bp, 40 predicted proteins | sample Rifsed16ft2_FD_184010 | JGI IMG/M metagenome (GOLD analysis project Ga0209002, IMG submission 184010) | Soil microbial communities from Rifle, Colorado, USA - sediment 16ft 2 (version 2) | ecosystem: Environmental > Terrestrial > Deep subsurface > Rock core/Sediment | place: Rifle, Colorado...
ACGGCCTGTAAGCCTTTCTTTATCCTTCTTGCTCTCGCCTTCGATGAGAACATCATACTCCATACCTATACACTCCTGATTCCTATACAGGGTTATGCTGTTCTGGAGTTCGATTACTTTATTGAGCCTCTCCCTTCCTACAACAGATGGTATCTGATTTTCATAAAGCCGTGCAGATGAATACGGCCTCCTGGAATATTTAAAGGCAAATGCGTTGTCATATTGAATCTCAATTAATGCATCCATGGTTCGGTTAAAATCAGATTCAGTTTCTCCCGGAAACCCTGTGATTATATCAGTAGTAATAGAAATGTCAGGTATGGCTTCTCTCAGTCTTCTTATCTTTTCTGTATAACCGCTGTATGTGTAGTTCCTCTTCATCATGTCTAATACAGTATCAGATCCTGACTGAAGAGGTAAATGCACGTGCTCACATACCTTCGGAAGTTTTGCAATGGCATCAATAAGATTGTCATCGAAATCTGCCGGGTGTGATGTAATAAATCTAATCCTTTCTATCCCATGAATATCACTTATCATTCTCAGCAGATCTGCGAGACAGGTAACGCCGCCAAGGTCTTTACCGTATGAATCCACGTTCTGTCCCAATAGCGTCACCTCTTTATATCCATTTGCTGCAAGTCCCAGGACCTCTTTACATACATCATCCGGCTGCCTGCTCCTCTCACGTCCACGCGTAAACGGGACTACACAGAAAGTACAGAACTTATCGCAGCCGTCAACTATGCTTACCCCTGCCTTAACAGTGTGAGACCTCTTTACAGTGACAGCAGTCACATCAGAAACATTACTCAGATACTTTGTCTTTCGACGAACGGTTGATACCCTATCGTTGGAAGTTTTGCCCTTCTTCTCAAGGAGTCCTGGTATATCCGCTATATTGTCTGTCCCGAAGACTAAATCTACATATGGAGCCTTCTTTACAATATTAATCCCCTCCTGCTGAGCCACGCATCCGCCCACACCAATGATAAGATCAGGGTTGGATTTTTTGAGTTCATGTATCCTGCCAAGGTCGCTATAACACTTATGCTCCGCCTTTTCACGGACACTGCACGTGTTGAGTATGATCATGTCTGCGTTGTCCGGAGAGTCAGTAATTGAGTAGCCCATACCTGACATAACACCGGCAATCTTTTCCGTATCATGCTCGTTCATCTGACAACCAAATGTCTTGATAAAAAGCTGCTTGGACATAATAAATTGAGAATCTCCGGGTTTTCTTCCGTGTCAATTAAACTACATTGTTTAACCTTAAAAATCAATACAGGGGAATTATTAAAGCACTTTCCATGCCAATTTAATCTAATGCTTTATCCCCCCTATTATTAAGAAGTACAACTGGGGAGTATATCAATACCGACCATACTCCTGTGCACTCTATATCGAATATTGCACAGAATATTGTGCATGTATACGTTTGCCTTTTAAACGTAGTTCAAGTAATATTTTAATCAAGATGTCTGATAATCTCAGAGAACTCCTAACCCGTTTCCTCAACTACATAACAATAGAAAAAAGCCTGGCCTCCAATACCATAGAGTCATACAGAAATGACTTGGCAAGGTATTTATCATATCTTGATGAAAAGGGTATAGATAAAACTGATAAGATCACACTTAACCTGTTGCGTGATTTTCTGGCAGATTTACTCAGGACTCAGATGTCTGTCTCATCAGTTAAACGCTACATCTCCTCAATTCGTCACTTTCACAAATTCCTGTTGCTGGAAGGACTTACTGATTCAAACCCAACAACATATCTTGAGACACCCCGCGGATGGCACAGACTTCCAAAGACTCTCTCTATTGCAGATGTAGATGCTTTGCTGAAACAACCTGATGAAAATACCAACGAGGGGATGAGAAACAGCGCTATGATAGAACTTTTATATGCAACAGGACTGCGCGTATCAGAGCTCATATCCATGAAGCCAGGTAACATAAACCTCGAAGTCGGGTTTATAATAACCGTTGGCAAGGGAGGCAAAGAGAGGATAGTGCCTGCAGGAGAATATGCCCTCGAAAAGATTAAACGATACATTAAGACAGCAAGAAATCAAATTCTCAAAGAACGACAATCACCGCATCTCTTTGTAACCGCTCGTGGAAAAGGGATGACACGCCAGGGTTTCTGGAAGATTATAAAGAAATATGCGAGGAAGGCATGCATCGAAAAGGATATTTCACCGCATACACTAAGACACTCCTTTGCTACCCACCTCCTTGAACGGGGCGCAGACCTCCGCTCTGTCCAGATGATGCTCGGTCATTCAGACATATCCACAACACAGATATACACACACATAAACAGGGAAAGGCTTAAGAAGATACACACAGAGTGCCATCCCAGGCCGTAGCTTCATCACCACAAATCTTAAAAATAGGCTATAATTATCAGGGATACTACGAATGGAAATTATCACAACTCATACCAACGCAGACTTTGATGCATTAGCAGCAATGATAGCAGTGAATAAGCTTTATCCGGAAGCAAAGCTTGTTTTTCCAGGCACACAGGAAAAGAATGTAAGATTTTTTATTGCCGAGCACCATATCGAATTCAGCAGGTTGAAAGACATACATTTTGATGAAGTCACACGTCTTATTATTGTAGACAATAAGAATGCAGGCCGTATAGGAACGCTGGCCGATTTACTGAATAATCCAAATATAAGCCTGCACATATACGATCACCACCCTGTCTCCCCCGGTGATCTGCGGGGGGAGGTTGAGGTAATTGAAATAGTTGGAGCTACGACTACCCTGCTCGTCGAGATTTTAAAAGAAAAAGGCATTCTCATAACTCCAAACGAGGCTACACTCTTTGCAATAGCGATATATGAGGAGACAGGTTCTTTCACCTTCCAGTCTACTACACCGAGAGATATACTGGCCGTGGCCCACCTTCTGTCATGCGGCCTTGATCTCAGAACAGTATCACGATATCTGATACATGAAATGGATGCAGAGCAGATCGCCCTTTTAGATGAGCTTATCCATAATGCGAGCATATACTACATTGACAGCATTAAGATCGTTATAGCAAGGGGTTCCACAGAAAAATACATTTCAGAACTATCTACCATTACACACAGGGCAAGAGATATGGAAAACCTTGACGTTCTATTCGTAATCGTAAGAATGGAGGACAAGATCCAGCTTGTTGCAAGGTGCAGGCTCCCGGAGATAGACGTGGGGGCAATAGCGAGGGAATTTGGCGGCGGCGGTCATGCAACGGCTGCTTCGGCAAGCATAAAGGACCTCACATCCATTCAGGTAGAGGAAAGAATCGTAGAACTTCTGCGCGAGATGATCAAGCCATTTAAGACAGCTAAAGATATTATGACAACCCCTGTCAAGACCGTTCATAAGGATATAACAATTGCTGCTGCAGGAGATCTTATGACCCGCTATGGCGTCAATGTCTTACCTGTGACTGATGAGGGAATTCTTATCGGACTAATCCCGAGAGAAGTGATCCATAAGGCCATATTCCACAAGTTTGGGGAAACACCTGTTACTGAACTTATGTCCACAGAATTTGTAAGGGTAACGGGTGATACGCCTTACAGTGAAATTGAATCCGGCATGATAGAGCATAATCAGAGGTTCATGCCTGTCATGGACGGTGACAGGATTATTGGAGCGATTACAAGAACAGATATATTAAGGACACTCCATGAAGACATAACAAGACCGTGGCTTTCATCTCCTGACGGGGTGCAAAAGAAACCCCACGAGAGAAATATAAGAACTCTGTTAAAAGAACGGCTTCCAAAACATATTGAAATATTGCTGCAGGATATCGGCGTAGTGGCGGATTCTCTTGGTATACCGGCTTATGCAGTCGGCGGATTTGTAAGAGACCTGTTACTTGGTTTCAAGAACTATGATATTGACATAGTTATCGAAGGGGACGGGATTGCCTTTGCAGAAAATGTCGCAGCAACTACAGGTGCAAGGGTAAAGAGCCATCAGAGATTCGGCACTGCAGTAATAATATTCCCGGATGGTTTCAAAATAGATGTTGCCACTGCAAGGACAGAGTATTACGAATACCCGACAGCCTTGCCCAAAGTTGAAGTATCTTCCATAAAGAAAGACCTCTACAGGAGGGACTTCACTATCAACACCCTCGCTATTAAACTTAACAAAAAGGACTTCGGCTACCTGATAGATTTTTTTGGAGGACAGAGGGATATAAAAGAAACAACGATACGTGTATTGCACAACCTGAGCTTCATTGAAGACCCTACACGTATTTACAGGGCAATCAGGTTTGAGCAGAGATTCGGCTTCAGGATAGCACGGCATACCCAGAATCTTATTAAAAGCACTGCGAGGATAGACCTGTTCCACAGACTTTCCGGAAAAAGACTTTTCTCAGAACTTATATTGCTGCTCTCTGAAGATGAACCTCCAAAGCCAATTGCGAGATTAGCGGAATTTGACCTGCTGAGGTTCATCCACCCGTCATTACAATGGGATAACAGAACTACAGCAATTTTCGATTCTATTAATGATGCCATTGCATGGTACAGACTGCTCTTTCTGGATAAGAAATATGATGCATGGAAGGTCTACTTCTTCGGATTTATAGACCAACTGTCAGAAGCTTCAACGATCGATATGTGTAAAAGGTTAGAAATACGGGAACATCTCCTTGAAGAAATACTTACGGTAAAAAAGGAAACCCAGGAGTTAGTTCAGGGTCTATTAAGGATGAAGAACACTACACCGGCTAAAATATATCAACTACTGAAAAAGCATACTCAGGAACACCTGTTATATTTAATGGCGAAGATTGACAGGGAAGATGCAAAGAAACATATATCGTTATATCTGAGCCATTTGCAGGATACCAAACTCGCTATCACAGGCAAGGATATTGCTCAACTGGGAGTAAAGCCGGGTCCCGTGTATACAAATGTAATGAACATGACATTAGATGCCAAACTCGATGGAATAGTTAAAAGCCGGGAGGAAGAAATGGAGTTTGTAAAAGAACTGTTAAAGAAATTACTTTAACCTCTTATACAGGTCTGTCACCAGCCCCTCCCTCAATCCTGCATCACTTACGGTCATTTCATCAAACCCGAACAATTCCATTACCTTATAAACCACCATAGCCCCTGCAAGTATTATATCCTCCCTACCCTCTTCAACACCGGGGAGTTCTTTTCTCTCTTTATTTGTCATACTCCTAATCATCTTTAGTATCTTCATGACACCATCTCTCTTTATCCTGTATCCGTTGATCTTTTCAGAGTCATATATCCTCATCATTTGATCAATGGCAGCAAGAGTTGTCACTGTGCCGGCTGTACCTATAAATTCCACACCACCGGCAAGATCCCCTTTTTTTGATACAACTTTTTTGAGGCGCTCTTCTATAACTCTTCCAAGTAATTCTAACTCTTGCTCCCCTGGGGGGTCTGATTTAATATATTGCTCGGTGAATCTCACAACCCCTATATCCGTACTCACCGTAAATATTATCTCCCCCTTTGAAACCAACATGAATTCTGTGCTTCCCCCTCCGATATCCATCATCAAAACATCCTTGCATGTAATTTCAAGACCTGGATATACGCCAAGCATAGTTATCCTTGCCTCTTCATCTCCTGAGATTATGTTAACATCAATGCCTGTCTTATTCTTAACTTCTTGAATAAAATCCCGGCCGTTAACCGCCTCACGTACAGCGCTTGTAGCTACGGCATAAATACCATCAACATCATTTTCAGAACATTTGTCTGCAAACCCTTTAAGTACTCGTAATGCCCTCTCCATAGCCTCATCCTTAAGTCTTCCGGTACCCGACAAACCTTCCCCCAATCTGGTTATATAGCGTCCTGACTCTACCTTCCGGTAAATGCCATCCCCGGAGAATTCAGCTATCAACAATCTTAGTGTATTTGTTCCAATGTCAATACCCGCCAATATCATATCTAAGACCTTCCCCCTATTCTTCCTGTCTCTTTTTTAACTCCCTTAAGCTGTCCATTTCCTTCTTATAATAGTCTTCTTCAATCCTTATGCTGTCAATCATCTCAATAAGACTTTTAATGTCATCTCTTGAAAAGAAGGTATAATTATTCTTCTCTACTGCCTCTGCATATTTCTCACCAAGCTCTATGTAGAGACCGGATAGACGACCATGGGTCTTGAATAAATCGAGCCTGTACTTGACCATGTCCACCTCTGTCATAGTCTTCAGGAAGAGGGATGTGCCCTCTTTTCTCAATACAGAAAGCCCTTCAGAAAGATCATGCTGTATCTTGCTTAGTATATCCATACGCTGCATACTACCATACTCAACTTACCGTTGCCAGTTTCAATCTATCCTTCCATCTCCGCTCAAATGCATTACGAAGCAGCTTATGATCGGGCAGTGTAAGCATTGGGTCTTTAATCACGAGTTCGAATGCCTCCCTGCGTGCTATCTCCAGCACCTTTGCATCCCTCAGGATATTTGCAACCTTCAGCTCCGGCAGTCCTGACTGTCTTGTGCCAAAGAATTCACCTGGCCCGCGTATTGATAAATCCTCTTCTGCTATCTCAAACCCATTGTTCGTCCTACCCATCACTGTGAGCCGCAGCCTTCCATCTTCAGAAATATAACCCTCAGTCAGAAGTAGACAATAAGATTTATCACCTCCCCTTCCTACCCTTCCCCTGAGTTGATGCAGTTGAGAAAGACCGAATCTCTCCGCATGCTCAATAACCATCACTGTTGCATTAGGCACATCTATACCTACCTCTATGACAGTAGTTGATACAAGAATATGAATATCATTCTTTTTAAAACCTTCCATAATAACTTCTTTCTCAGCAGGCTTCATTCTCCCATGCAGGAGCCCTAAATTATATCCCTTAAATGCCTTCCTGAGTTTTTCTGCCATTTCAACGGCCCCTTTAAGATCCACCTTTTCTGACTCTTCAACAAGAGGGTAAACAACATACGCCTGCCGCCCCTTCTTCAATTCCTCCTGCATGATATAGAATGCATCCTTCCTCCTGTCGCCATACAGCCATCTTGTTTGAACAGGCAGACGACCCGGTGGAAGCTCATCTATAACAGATAGATTAAGATCACCGTAAACGGTAAGTGCAAGTGTCCGGGGTATCGGCGTTGCTGTCATTATCAGGACATCCGGATTATAACCCTTTTCTTTGAGTACAGCCCTCTGAAGTACACCAAATTTATGTTGCTCGTCTATTACTGCGATGCCTAAGCGCTGGAACTTCACACCCTCTTCAAGCAGCGCATGCGTGCCGATTATAACACTTACCCTGCCATTCAAAATATCATTCAGGACTGCATCCTTCGCCCTCGACTTCACACCGCTTGTCAGAACGGCCGAGGGTATATTAAACTCATCAAGATACGTCTTAATATTACGATAGTGTTGTTCAGCTAATATCTCGGTAGGCGCCATCAGGACAGACTGGTATCCGTTTTCAATAGCAGTCAGCATGGCAGTCAGAGCAACCACTGTCTTCCCGCATCCGACATCTCCCTGCAGCAGTCTGTTCATGGGATAAGGGACTGCCATATCTCCCTTTATTTCATTAATCACCCTCTGCTGGGCTGATGTCAACTTATATGGTAAGAGTGATGAAAGCTTACCTGACATATTGCCATTAATATTAAATGCAATACCGGCCTCTTTAGTTACAGAAGTCTTCTTCATAGCCAACCCTATTTCAAGCAGAAAAAACTCCTCAAATGCCAATCTCCTGTGAGCTGCAGTCTCACCGTTATTCAGTGTATCAACACCTGTACCCTCAGCCGGGAAATGGATACCGTTAATTGAGTCGCTAAGTGCAGGCAGGTTATACTTGTCCAGAATATCACCTGAGATGATTTCAGGTATGCTGCTGCTATCGAGAACTCCCTTTACTATACTCCTTATAACCTTCTGCGAAAGCCCGTTTGTTATATGATATACAGGGACAATCCTTCCTGTATGAATGAGATCATTATCTCCAGATCCGATAATCTCAAATTCAGGCCCCTCCATAAAGACACCATACCCGCTATAATCAGACTTCACATGACCGCTTAATACTACTGTACTCCCCTTCATCAGGACATCTTTTAGAAACGGCTGATTAAACCACTTTGCTGTAATGTAACCTGAACCATCTCCCACCGTAACCTCGAATATCTTTCTTCTCTGCCTTGGCGTAATTACAACCCTCGTAGATACTATTTCACCCTGAACCGTCAGGAATCCAACACCACCGGACTTATATATCTCTTTTATAGGTTTAAGGTTACTCCTGTCCTCATACCTGAAGGGGATATAGTAAAGAAGGTCTTCTACCGTAAATATTCCTAATCTATTGAGGAGTCTTGCCCTCGCCGGGCCTACTCCTTTCACATATTGTATATCTTTTTGGAGGTCCATGGAATGACGATAATCAAATTTAAAACTTGCACTCTTATTGTTTCTTATGATAATATTACAAGGTTTTTTATACAAGTCTATAATCGTCAGGAGGGGTAAACGTGGCAAGAGAATGTACAATATGTGGTAAAATCAGACGTTCCGGTAATAACGTAAGTCATGCAAACAATAGGACAAAGAGGGTATTCCGTCCTAATCTTCAGAGGGTACGGGTAATAATAAACACCGCTGCAAAATATATCATGGTATGCACCCGCTGCTTACGTTCTAATCGTGTGCAAAAGGCAGTGTAGTTAAATAGTCGCTGTCCCTATTTAACGGCAGGCTATGGCTTCTATCTCAATATCAGCATCTTTGGGAAGTCTTGAAACCTCGACAGTAGATCTCGCCGGCGGATTGCTTTTAAAATAACTCTTGTAAACATTGTTAACCCTGTCATAGTCTTCAAGTTTTCTGAGGAAGATGGTCGTTTTAACTACATCCTGCAATCCCATTTCTGCAGATTCAAGAATAGCATTCAGATTAGTCATTATCTGTACTGTCTGATCTTCTATATCACCCTTTATCGTCTCACCTGTTTCCGGATTAACCGGTATCTGACCTGAGATGAAAAGGAGATTACCAAACCCTATAGCCTGAGAATAAGGTCCTATCGCGGCAGGCGCCTTTTGGGTGGAGATTACCTTCTTTACATACTCACTCATTTTCTTCACTGACAGTGTGTAATTCAACACCCTTTTCCAACGCCCTGTCCCTCAGGAGGTCCCGTTGTCTTTTAAATATGTATCTTATGAGCTTCTCGCGGTCATCTTCTCTGATGTCAAGGAAGTTTATCGCTGTTTTATAATTCTTATCTTCTATAACCTCACCTATGACATAGATATTCGCAGGTGGAATAAAAGGGAGCACAATGCATAACGCAATCCTCTGACCTGGTAAAGAAGATCTGTCAAGGTTAATTCTGATACCGGAGGCACTGATGCATACATCCCTTTCTTTTGGCACTTCAACAAGCAACCTTTTCTCCGGAGCAACGGTCTCTATCAGAATGTCCATCTTCCAGTGGAGTTCAATAATATGATGGAGTACTTTGGTGTTGGATTCTTCAACTTCTTCAATTGGGAATGATTGAGGATATTTATTCCATATAAAAGGAAAAAATCTTTCAGGTCTGTCGTGTTCTACAATATCTTCTGTCCCGACAAAGCGGTATGCAACCTGAATTCTGTCCTTTACCCTGACATTCTCTCTTCGGTCTATTGGCAGCATAATAATTCAATAGTGTAGTTCACAACTTCACTGCATGCTTTTTAAATTTTAGAATACAAGCGGCCCCAAATAAGCGTTGTCCTGAATAAAGATATCTTTATTCACCTCTATCCTGTTTCTGCCATATTTCTTTGCATCATACAGGGCCTTATCCGCGACTGCGATCATATCCTCAACTGATCTCATCTTGGGATCAGGGCAACTTGCTATTCCGAGGCTTGCCGTTACATTAATATTATTTTCTTTAAACTTTACCGGCTGAGCTTCAATAAGCGTTTTAATCCTTTTTGCTACAAAAAATGCCGGTTCTATAAGTGTCTCAGGAAGTATAATTGCAATCTCATCTCCGCCATAGCGAGCCGGCACATCAATCTCTCTGAGGCTCCTTGTGAGTCTGTTTGAAATTTCCCGCAATACTGTATCACCAGCCTGATGCCCATACTGATCATTAATTTGCTTGAAATTGTCCAAGTCAATCATTATAAGTGATACCGGGTTCTGATACCTCATTGTGCTTTTAAATTCTCTTGTAAGAATCTCATGAAAATACCGGTTATTGAAAAGCCCTGTAAGGCTGTCAATTGTTGCAAGCTCCTGTACCTCACGGTGAATCTCAGAATTTCTCAGGGCCAGTGTCAGAGTACTCACTATCATCGCTGCAAGTTTCTGCTCATGTTCGGAGAATGGTTCATCGGGTTTTCGAATCAGATGCAGTGCCCCTATCCTCATGTCCCCAATCTCCATTGGAAAGATCAACCGGTTAGAGATCCGGGAATTGAAGACTGAAGTTTCAGCTTCCACATCGTTCAGGCACTTAACCTCTATCTTATAATTATTCTCATCTTCAGCATCAGCAACCTTCTTGATTGTATTAAGTGCAAATTTCTTTATATCTTCAGTATCATCAACATATAATTTCATAGGTGAAAGAACCCACAATTTCTTCTGTTTGAACAAAACAACACTAGACACATCGTGCGGTACGATCTCCTGCATCTTAGTAAAAGCAGTGATGACTATCTTGTCAGTATCCAGTGTCCCCACAATGGCCTTACTGAGTTCATTAAGGCGGCTCAGATCATTGCCCCACTTCTTAAGTGCAGTCCTCTCTTCCAGAAGTTTATTCTTCTCAACCCTTAATACACTGTTAACCTTCTTCAGTTTCTTATAGAGTTCCTGATTTACTTTCTTTTCCATGATAGTTTACGAATTATGCACTAACTGTGCCATAAGGAAGACGTCATTTTTCAGGCATAGTTAAAAACATATCTACTTGAATTTATTAGACTATTGTTTTCACTCCTATAATATTAGCTCACAGACCATGTCAATATCTGCCTCATATCGTCATGCATTTGACAGCATGTACGGCAATATTTTCTATAAACCAATGCATTTTCTGCCTTGTTTCTAATTACCTTTAATCTGCTTCCCGATCAAGAGTGCTGTAATATTCCCGATCTTTATCCTGCTCTCAATTTTTACCGGCATTCTTGCCTCATCATCCGTAAACCATATGAAGACATCTCCCTTATTAACAAACAGCCCCTCATATTTAATCAACGCCTTTACTTTTATAGTATTGAATGTACCGGCCGGCGTCCGCACCTTTTCCTTTTTTACCCCCTGAACAACGAGAGTCCAGCTTTTATTGCCATCGTGAACTTCTATATCTGCTGACTGACCAGCCTGAAGAGGAATGGTGCGGAAAAAGTAGACTACAGAAAGCGGGTCGTGAGTCCCTTCCTTTATTTCCATAACGCGATGCTTGCCGCCGGCCTTATGGTTAATGTATGTTGCAATGTTCTTTTCTCTGTCAAAGATGATCTCCTTATCACTTCTGTATGAACCTTCCTGCAGTCTTGAGCGGTAGTGATAAGGTTGTAAACTATTTATGTCAACATATGACTCGATGACCTCATTAACAGGATAGAACATTGAAATAAAGGAGTTTGATTTAACAGTAGAACTTATTTTAAAAACTGAATTGTTGTCGTCAACAGCATTTGTCACTTCCAATACTGAAGTGCCGCCGCTGACACCATACCACGATACATCAAATTCGAGGCGTTCTCCCGGAAAGAATGAACCGGCTGAGGATAAAGAAAATAAGAGCAGAATAATCAGTAAGATAATGAGGTAAGTCGTTACAGATTTGATTTTGCGACCCCTGTCTTTGTCTTAAAATATTCTATGGTCCTTTTCAGTCCGTCGGTTAAACTAACCTGCGGTTTCCACCTTAATATATTATTTGCCCTTGTAATATCGGGTTGTCTGACCTTGGGGTCATCTTCAGGAAGAGGATTGTTTACAATTTTACTTCTGCTGCCGGTAAGCGAAATTATCTCTCTTGCAAGACCGATCACTGTCATCTCATGAGGGTTGCCAATATTGACAGGCATATTGTAATCTGACTTTAAAAGCCTGTATATACCTTCTACCATATCTTCTATATAGCAGAAACTCCGTGTCTGCATCCCGTCTCCAAATACTGTGACATCTTCATCACTCAATGCCTGTGCAATGAAGTTAGGTATTGCCCTGCCATCCTTTATCCTCATCCGTGGACCATAGGTATTAAAAATCCGGACTATCCTTGTATCTACTTTGTGGTATCTATGGTATGCCATTGTCATAGCCTCGGCAAACCTCTTGGCTTCATCATAGACTCCGCGTGGTCCTACAGGATTTACGTTACCCCAGTAATCCTCATTCTGAGGATGTACAAGCGGATCACCATATGTCTCAGACGTGGAGGCGAGGAGGAACCTTGCCCCTTTTTCCCTGGCGAGACCGAGAACCTTATGAGTGCCAAGGGAACCAACCTTCAGCGTCTGAATCGGATACTCCATGTAGTCAAGAGGACTCGCCGGACTCGCAAAGTGGAGTATATAGTCAACTTGTCCCTTTATATAAATATAGTTGGTTACATCATAATTTATAAATGAAAACCTGCTGTCCTGAAGATGACTTATATTGTCTACTGAACCTGTTATCAGGTTATCCATGCACGTAACATCATCCCCCTCAGCAAGGAACCTGTCACATAGATAAGACCCTATAAAACCTGCACCACCTGTTATCAGCACCCTTGCCATTTACTTGCCTCCTTTAACCTGCTTACCACCATCCTGAACCTGCCCCACAGGCAATATCGTAGAGTCTCCCTTAACCTTGCTTAAACGGGATTTTGCCTCCTGACTCCACGATGATGCCGGATATGTCTTTGTTAAATATTCGTATCGCTCTATTGCGTTAACTGAGTCACCTGACGCCTCATAAGCCTTAGCCATCTCATATACTGCCCTGTCAGAGACTAATGAATCTTTTAATGACAGTACATTCTTAAATGCTGAAACCGCACTATTGTAATCCTTTTTATTCATGTATACAGACCCCAGATTAAGATATACGAGAGGGAGTATAGTCTGATGGTCTGAATATTTATTTATAAATTCATTATAAGTCCTGACAGCATCATCATATTGCCCTAATCCTGAGAAACTATTACCTATATAATAGAGTGCAACAGGTGCACTCTTACTCCCTGAATAATTATCAGCTATTTCCTGAAAAGAAGACAGCGCCTTAGAGTAATTGCCTTCCAGGAAATAATTGTATGCCTTGTATTCTAATACTGACGCCGCCTTGTTCCAGTGAGACGATAGAAGTCTGTATGACCCTGCCCCTATAATCAGAATACCTATTAGAACAATAATTACTATTAAAGGAACACGGTATTTATCAAAAGCACCCGTAGACTTAGACTGGATATTCTGCAGTATAACCTGCAAATCTTCAGTCTCATTAGCTGCTTCTTTCTTTTTGGGTATTCGTTTCTTTATTTTCACAAGTTCACCCCTTTATATAAATATTAAAACCTCATCCTAAACTTAGAAATACTAAGTAATTAACCTTCCCTTGTCAAGTAGCTAATTATATGATACTTTGTATACGTGAATGATTACCTGAAGGATCTTAAGGTCATAGAAAAAAAGAGATGGGAATTATTAAGTCTCGAAATCATAGTCCTTTCTTTCCTGACCATTGCTGTCATCGTATTGTCGCTGCTTGAACAAAAGTATTTAACACTTTTTTTCCTGATAATACTTACCACTTTATTTTCCGCATATATAATAAACAAGCAAAGAGAGTTAAAGAAACTTAATACTCATCTTACAGAGGAACAACTCAAAAATATTGAAGAGAAGATGAGGGCAGCCTCTCTTCAGGAGAGATTAAAGGAAGTAACTCTTCTGTACAGGGTAGGCCGTATTACCGTATCGTCTTTGACTTTGCAGAAAAAACTCGATAAGATTTTACGCCTTGCCTACAATTTGGTAAAAGCAGACAGGGCGTCTATTATGCTGATCAATGAAAGAATGGGAACATTTGTAGTGGCAAGTTCTATAGGTATTGACATGGAGCTGCTAAGGTCCCGTCCGCAGAAGGTTGATGAGGGAGTAGCCGGATGGGTCTGTGAACACAGGACTCCTCAAATCCTGTCAGGGAAAGTCAATGACGGCAGATTCATAAATTTCAGAGAAAAACCTGAAGATATAAATTCAGCCATATGCCTCCCTATAAAATTAAAAGGAAAGGTTATAGGTGTTCTGAATTTAAGTTACCTTCATGGCCCGGAAAGGGTATTTACCGAACATGATCTCAGATTGCTATCCATATTCTCAAGGTACATATCAATTGCAATAGAACATACTCAGCTTTCTTTAAAGAAGCAGATGATTCCCACTTAGCGCTTTCTTTCCTTTAACATCTTTGCAAAAGATCTTAGCCCCAATAATACCAAGTTCATATAAGGCTATCAGCGGAACCGCCATAAGTAACTGATTAAATAAATCAGGGGTCGGAGTCAGTATAGCTGCCACAATAAAGTTCACAAGAATAGCGTACTTACGGTTCCTCGTTAAGAACTCAGTAGTCAAAATACCTAACTTTGTCAGGAAAACAATGACTATAGGAAGCTCAAAAATAAGGCCAAATGCAAGCATAAATTTCATAACGAAATCCAGGTATGACCCTATGGATATCATAGGAGTCAGGTTCGCTGTTTTATATGTAAACAGGAAATCAAGTGCATATCTCAGAACAACAAAATAACAGAAAAGAATACCTAACACGAATGATATAATGCTAATAAGAAGAAACGGGAGGCCATATCTCCGCTCATTGTCATGAAACCCCGGAGATATAAACCGCCATACCTGATACAAAATTACAGGCAGAGCAATAAAAATACCGGCAAAGAGGGCTACCTTGAAATTACTCCATAGTGCCTCGGCAGGAGATAAGAATACAAAAACGTGCTTTTGCTCAGTAATTATAAGATCTGTAAGAATTTTGAGCAGATCTTCAGAGAAATAAAAGGCAATGATGAATCCTATCCCTATTGCAATAACAGAGACCATCAGGCAGGTCCTAAGTTCTGCCAGGTGTTCTGTCAGAGACATCTTTTTTTCTGATATCGTCTCATTTGAATTATCGTCGTTCATGCATTCTTTCTTCTTACTTCTTAGCCTTAACCTTATTTTCTGCTTCCCTTAATATTTTTATCACCATATCCTTAGCAAGAAGTTTCTCCTTCTGAAGATTTTTCCTTAAAACCTCATCTTCCGGTGTAAGGACATGCTTCCTGTTAAGGCTACGTATCTCCCGTTCAAGTTTATCATGCTTCTCTTCCCAGATCAGATACTCATCATTTTCACGGCGCAGCCTTTCTACTAACGCAATATGCTTTTCTTTCATAAATACCCCCCCGTAATTAAATTCTAATATCTAATATCTAAATCCTAAATAGACACACTTATAGTTCAAGGGCCATTACTAATGCATCTTCTACAGGATTCTTGTAGTACCGCGGCCTGACCACGATAACATTAAAACCATATTTTTCATACAACTCCTGAGCGGCCTTGTTTGAGCGTCTTACTTCTAATAAGACAGTCTTTATCCCTTCCCTTTTGCAGTAGTCTATAAATGTCAGTAAGATTTTTGAACCTATACCTTTTCTCCTGAAAGACTGATGCACAGCCAGATTCAGCACATGTGCCTCATCGACTACACGCCAGAAACTGATGTATCCAATTAATCTTCCGGATATATCCTTTACCCCCCAAAAAAGAGAAATTGGATTGAATAATTCAGAATAAAACATATCAATAGTCCATGGATCAGAAAACGCCTCTTTTTCTATCTCTACAACATCCAGGAGATCATCTTCCTTAATATCTTCTATGATGATGTTTTCTTCTTTTATCAATACCATCACCTGTTGTTTTTTGCTTCTAACTTAACCTCTGCTTCTGACTTTCTGATATAAACCGGCACCATATTGCCTGAACCTGTTATACCCTTCTTCAGATTCTGCAGTCCTATCCGTGCGACGGAAAGACCGGAAGGCAATATAGTATTAACCGGGGCAAAATGTGCGTACTCACTTAAATGTCTCATTATCATGTCCCGGCAGACATACACTCCATCCCCCATAAACACCACAGGTTCATTAATCCGGTCCATGAGGATTTCCGGAGATACCACCATATCATCTGTCAACCTGATAATACTACCATCATCAGAATATTTAAAGAGGGCAGTATAAACCTCTTTTTTCCTTGCATCCAGAATAGGGCAGATTAGATACCGGCAAAATGGGATATTGACGGCAAGTGCCTCCAGAGTTGATACGGGGACCATAGACTTTCCAGTAGCCATACTGAGCCCCTTTACAGCGCCAAGCCCTATCCTGAGCCCTGTAAAAGAACCAGGCCCGATTGATATCGCATAACCATCAATTGCATCCAAATTCACTCTAACACCTTCTATCAGCGTAACAACGGCTTCCATCAGCCTCTCAGAATGAGTAGTCTCTATGTTAAGGCTAAACTGCCCAAGAGGCATGTCATCGTCAATAAGTCCTACACTCCCCATCATTGTAGATGTGTCTATGCCGAGTATCTTCATAATACATTCCCTGCCCTAATCCTTCTCATTGCTCTTTATTCCTGACTCTCGTATTTTAAATTACTGCCTGCTGACTGTATTATACTCTATCTTATTAAACCTTATTTTCCCTATCTTATCTCCATTACTGTCATTAATAATAACCTCAAAAGATGTCCGTATACCATCCGCATCTTTAAAGTTTCTATATACGGCCTCAAATATTTTAACACCCTGTTTATCCGGAAGGTCCGAGAATAATTCTTTTCTTACTATTATCATATCCCGTCTGTCAATCCACCACCGTCTCATAGGATAAGAAATGCCATTTGCACTCCTTAACTGGTTTATCACATAATAATGTTTCATCTCCTCAATAAAATATGTAACGTCCTGAGAAGTGTCATATCCATAAAAATCCATGACTTCCCTGAATATTTCCGGAGATAACATGTCATTCCCATGCAAGAGGGAATCGAGCCCATTGATACTTATATGTTCCTGGATGGATGGCGTCTGGATTCCTGCTTCCGCAGGAATGACATTGTTTTGATTCTCATCTATTTTGACTTCAAATATTGTAAATCCGTTTGGAGAGAGTCCGACAAGCCTGAATGTGTGGTTTTTCTCATAATCCAGATATGCATCAATTGCAGGAATAATAATATCTGCCGGTTTTATACTCAGGCTTGCCTTTAAATTGTTTATGCTATCCGTCCTGTTTTGTAAAAATTCAAGAGCTCTTCTATCAGAGGTTACTGAAAGATCAACGGCTGACCTCAATCCGGAACATGACTGAAGAAAAAATACGGTAAGTAAGATGATAAGGCAGAAAGCATTTTTCATCAGTGAAACATTATATCAATAGCATTCTTCACAGTTGACACCCCGATCACTTCTACTGTATTTACTGAAATCTGGTTAGCATTGCGTTCAGGGATGATGCAGCGTTTAAACCCTAACTTGGCTGCCTCCTTAACCCTGACTTCCGCCGAGGTTACACCGCGCACCTCTCCGGCCAATCCTACTTCACCAAAAACCACTGTAGACGAATCAATGGGTATTTCCCTGAAACTTGATGTTAAGGCAGCAATAATGCTCAGGTCAATAGCCGGTTCGCTTAACTCAAGACCTCCCACAACATTGACAAAGATATCCTGCCCTTGTATATGTATCCCTACCCTCTTATCAAGGACTCCAACGAGGAGCAAGAGCCTGTTGTAATCCACCCCGATTGCCCCTCTCTTTGGTATGCCAAATGGAGATGAACTTACCAGCGCCTGGATCTCAGTAAGAATTGGCCTGCTGCCCTCAAGGCTTGTCACCACTACTGAACCGGCTGAACCGGCTGTCCTTTCAGACAGAAAGAGACTTGATGGGTTTACCACCTCCTCAAGCCCACCTTCCCTCATCTCAAAGACACCTATTTCATGTGTTGAACCAAAACGATTTTTTACTGATCTCAATATCCTGTAAGGATGACCTCTGTCACCCTCAAAATATAAAACTGTATCAACAATGTGCTCTAAAACTCTTGGCCCTGCAATTGTCCCATCTTTTGTAACATGTCCGACTATAAAAACAGGTATACTGTTTTTTTTCGCATACTTCATCAGGATCGAGGCTACTTCACGCACCTGGCTGACACTTCCCGGGGCAGAAGAAATGCCCGATGTGAACATGGTCTGGATGGAATCCACGATCAGGGCGCCGTACATTGTCTTTTGCAAGTGCTCAAGAATATCATCAATGGATGTCTCTGACAGGATATAGATAGGTTTTGCCGAAACATTTAACCTCCCGGATCGTATCTTAATCTGGGATGGAGATTCTTCACCGGATATATAAAGCACATTTCTCGAACCGCTTGTTATCCTTTCCGCCACTTGCAGGAGAAGCGTGGATTTTCCGATACCAGGGTCTCCACCTATTAAAACTACGGAACCCGGGACAACCCCGCCACCAAGCACCCTGTCAAACTCCCCAATACCGGTCAGGAACCTTTCACCCTTTTCATATTCAATCTCATCGAGCATCAAGGGTATTATTTCTGAATCACTGATTCTGGTATGAGGTGACGCAGTGACAGTCTCTTCAGCCAGTGTGTTCCATCCATTACAATCAGGACATCGCCCCATCCATTTAGGGGCGCTATAACCACAGGCTTGACAAATAAACAGGCTTTTAAGTTTCATCTCTTGTTTCTTGCTTATGAATCCTACAACCCTCCCTCGCCCTTGCCGCCAAGTGTCCTTGCAACAAGATCACTGATCTTTTTCTTGTCTTTTAGCGTAATATTCGTAAACTTTACACCCATGCCCGGAGAAATGTCCCCTTCATACTCTCTCCTGTTCCAGACGATCATTCCCTCTATAACAGTCTTCCCGACGTCACCTGGCAGGAACAATTCCATCGTTATAACATCGTTCACAGGTAATGGATGAAAAGTCTCGATAAAGAGTCCGCCTCCCCCCATAATACCTGTAAACGCCTCTTCAATCACAATACTTTCCGGATTGTGATACTTTATAGTTAGTGAAAGAGGTGCTCGTAAAAATCGCCGCCGTTCTTTATTCATATGATTTAACAAAGATATGCTATTAATAAAAGGTTAACCACAGGTTGACACTACTTTACATCAAACAGACCAAGCTGATTAATTTCATCATCGCTAAAGGGAATAGGATATTCTCCATTAAAACATGCAACACAATATTTTTCAGGTGGATTACTTACAGCTTTCAACATTCCCTCAATACTCAGATATGCCAAGGTATCAGATGTTAATTGTTTACCTATATCCTCAACATTCATCCTCGATGCAATAAGCTCTCTCCTGGTAGGGGTATCTATACCATAAAAACAGGAATATTTTACAGGTGGTGATGCTATGCGCATATGTACCTCACTCGCCCCTGCCTCCCGTATCATTGTCACTATCTTCTTACTCGTAGTACCCCTTACTATAGAATCATCTACAACCACAACTCGTTTCCCCTTCAACACTTCCTTAACAGGATTTAATTTAAGTCTCACACCAAAGTTCCTTGTTGATTGCTTTGGCACTATAAATGTCCTGCCTACATAATGACTCCTTATCAGTCCATTGTCGAAAGGTATTCCGCTGCCTTCAGCAAACCCCATGGCCGCAGGAGTGCCGGAGTCAGGGACAGGAATTACAATGTCTGCATCAACACTTGATTCCTTTGCTAACTCCACTCCCATCTTTTTCCGTATAATATTCACACTTTCACCGAAAATGTAACTGTCAGGTCTGGCAAAGTAGATATGCTCGAATATGCAGAATGCCTCACTTGTTTTATCAAAGGGCATATATGATGTGAGTCCGTTCTCATTTATTACGACAACTTCACCTGGAGCTATGTCTCTTATAAACCGAGCTCCTATCAACTCAAATGCACTTGTTTCAGATGACAAAACATAAGAACCATCAATTTCTCCAAGAGAAAGTGGACGAAAACCATAAGCATCTCTGACCCCTATCATCTCTTTTTCAGTAAGTATCAGGAGTGAGTATGCCCCCTTTAACTTTTTAAGGGCTTCTATCAGTCTGTCCATTATTGTCCGTTCTTTGGAAATAGCAATAAGGTGGACTATAACTTCGCTATCAATTGTAGATTGAAAGATAGAACCATAAGCCTCCAGTTCGCTTCTGAGAAAAGATGCATTCACTAAATTACCGTTATGCGCCAAAGCGAGCGAGCCCATGGCAAAGTTTACAACTACAGGTTGTACATTTTCTATTATACTCTCACCATAAGTTGAGTATCTGTTATGCCCTATAGCACTGTTCCCCTTCAGTCGCGAAAAATTATCATCTTTGAATATCTCAGAAACAAGCCCCATCCCCTTTTTGGAGTATAATTTGCTGCCGTCAGTAGATACTATCCCTGAACCTTCCTGGCCTCTGTGCTGCAGACCATGAAGTCCAAGATATACGAGACTTGCTGCCTCAGGATGATTGTATATGCCAAATATGCCGCACATTTTAAACCTCACAGTCCGGATTATTCATTCTGTTTCCCCAAGATATCCGGGTATCGCCTTTCGCCATACATTAGCCATATCATATACTGCCAAATCAATAACTGTAGTCGATTTATGTCTTATCACAAGCCTTTCTCCCCCCACCTTTCCAATCACTTTCACAGGTGTATTCATCGTCTTTGCGGCATCTTCCAATGCCTTCACGTTCTCAGGAGTAACTGTAATAATGATCCTTGACTGTGTCTCTCCAAATAGAAGGGCATCCGGCCTTATATCATCGGATAAATCAATTGAAGCTCCAACATTCCCCTTGTCCTCAGACCTCATACAACACTCTGCAAGCGCTATAGTGAGCCCGCCTTCTGAAGTGTCATGTGCTGATTTTATTATACCCTGTTTTATTCCATAAAGACAAAGATCCTGCACCTTCTTTTCCAGAACAAGGTCAAGATGCGGAGGAACACCCCTTATTTTATAATGAATCTCCCTGAGGTATTCACTCTGCCCAATCTCCTCGCTGTTGTTACCCAACAGTATTAAAACATCCCCATCATTCTTGAAATATTGCGTCATACACTTTGATATGTCCTCAATTATACCCGCCATCCCAATTATTGGCGTTGGGTAGATTGATAAATCGTTTGTCTCGTTATAGAAGCTGACATTACCGCTTATAACAGGAATATTAAACTTCCGGCATACGGCAGATATACCCTCGATAGCCTGTTGAAATTGCCACATGATCTCAGGCTTCTCCGGATTACCGAAGTTGAGACAATCTGTCAGTCCTACAGGTTCACCGCCAGCACATACGATGTTTCTTGCTGCCTCTGCAACCGCTATTGCGCCGCCGGTATAAGGGTCAGAGAAACAGTAACGACTGTTACAGTCCGCAGTCATAGCTATACCTTTGTTGGTTCCCTTAATCCTTATAACTGCTGAATCAGAACCGGGTACTACTACCGTGTCTGTTCGTACCATGTGATCATATTGCCTGAATACCCACTCCTTAGATGCGATTGTAGGTACAGAGAGGAGTGTCAGGAGTACTTTATTAAGGTCTTCAGGTACGGGAAGATTTTCCATATCAAGGTCATGGAGAACATCAAGATAAGGCGGAGGAGAGATGGCTCTTTCATAAAGTGGTGCATCATCAGTTAAGGATTCAATCGGTATATCCGCAACCATGTCACCTCTGTTAATAACACGAATCTTTTTAGTGTCAGTGACCTCCCCTATCACGACTGCATCGAGGTCCCATTTATGGAATACCTCCATGACTTCCTTTTCTTTTTCCGGTTCAGTCACAATCAGCATCCTTTCCTGAGATTCTGATAACATCACCTCATAAGGGGTCATGCCGGTTTCCCTCATTGGAACCCTGTCAATATGAATATCTATACCTGTCCCGGCCCTTCCTGCCATCTCGCATGAAGAGCTAGTAAGCCCTGCTGCTCCCATATCCTGGATGCCGACTATAAGCCCGGCGTTCATAACTTCAAGACATGCCTCGATCAGGAGTTTTTCCGTAAATGGATCCCCAACCTGTACAGTCGGCCTCTTTGCCTCTGATGACTCATCAAATACGTCGGAGGCCATAGTTGCACCATGAATGCCATCCCTTCCGGTCTTTGATCCCACATAAATAACCGGATTGCCGACGCCGCTTGCCACACCCTTAAAAATTCTGTCTTTCTTTACTATTCCAAGTGCAAATACATTTACAAGTATATTGTTATTATATATCTCATCAAAATATATTTCACCGCCTACTGTAGGTATACCCACACAATTTCCGTAACCTGCTATACCACTTACTACACCTGATAACAGGTATCTGTTACGGGGAAGATTAATGTCACCAAAACGGAGTGAGTCGAGTATGGCAACCGGTCTTGCCCCCATAGTGAAAATGTCCCTGAGTATGCCTCCTACACCTGTAGCTGCCCCCTGATACGGCTCTATAAATGACGGGTGATTGTGGCTTTCCATCTTAAATACAGCAGCAAGCCCATCACCCAGGTCAATAACACCTGCATTCTCGCCGGGTCCCTGCAATACCCTGTCGCCTTTTGTAGGAAACTTCCTCAGATGTATCCTTGAACTCTTATAACTGCAGTGTTCACTCCACATAACAGAGAATATACCCAGCTCAACAATACCAGGCTCCCGGCCAAGGATCTTCAAAATCCGCCCGTATTCCTCTTCTGTAAGACCATGTGACTCTATAACATCCTTAGATATCAATTTTTCCTCATTCAGGATTTATTTTTCATCTTTTCAACATAATATAACATAGACTCAAACAGCGTATATCCATCCTCACCGCCCAGTATCTGCTCACCACATCTCTCAGGATGCGGCATCATGCCCAGCACATTACCTCTGTCATTGCATATCCCGGCAATATTACCAATCGAACCATTTGGATTAACCTCATCATTTATTTCTCCATCATTCCCTGAGTATCTGAAAATAATCTGATTATTCTTCTTAAGGTGCGAATATGTCTCACTATCTACATAATAATTACCTTCGGCGTGGGCAATCGGCATTTTTACTACCTGATTTTCGAAATATTTAAGCGTAAACGGGGTGTTAATATTATCTATCCTTAGATACAGATCCTTACATATAAACTTTAAGGATTTATTCCTTAACATAGCCCCTGGCAAGAGTCCTGCCTCAAGTAGTATCTGAAAGCCATTGCATATGCCTAATACGAGCCCGCCCCTGCCGGCAAACTCTTCAACTGCTGTCATAATAGGAGAGCTTCGTGCTATTGAGCCGGTACGTAGATAGTCCCCGTAGGAAAATCCACCAGGAAGGATAATGGCATCAAATTGAGTCAGGTCCTTTTCCTTGTGCCAGACAAAGCTTGCAGGTCTCCCAAGTACATGTTTTACGATGTGGTAGCAATCGTGGTCACAATTCGAGCCAGGGAATACAATTATGGCAAATTTCATATTTAAATAGGGTTCCAAAGGTTATTATATCAGGAAATAAACTTAGACGGCAAGACTAAATTGCTTTGTTGAATTTTCAGTATAAAATCACGTATAGCATCATCGTAATAATCAGTTACCGAGAATATGTTAACTGGCACCCTCTGTTGATAAAGCATCCTCCCTTCTTCGATCTCCTTTTGCAGTTCATCATAGAATGTTCCATCTTCAACACCTCTCAATGCTGTATCACTGTTATAATAGACAATGTCGGATACTATTGTCCTTGCCAGTCTCCTCGCATCCTCGTGCATATTAACATCTGTACCGGGACATATGAATTTGCTTACCTTTGGTAATAGGTGATCTTTCACAACATCCTTCTCAATAACCTCATCAATATAATCATAAGCACCTTCAATATCCTGCAAAGGTATTGACGAAATCAGGATAACTTTTATATCCATGAATCTATTTATCTTCTTGATAATCTCCCAGGGGCGATATCCCATTATCTCAGATATTCCGGAATCCATGATTACTACAGGAGGAGAATATTTTTCAATGAGAATGAAGAGCATCTGCTCATCAGATGCTTTAATCAGGTTAAAACCTTCTATGTTCAGAATGGATACGATTATGTCTTGTAAAATCTCATCTTTTGTACAGGATAAGATAAACCTGATTGATGAGGTTGATGAATTTTCTTTCATGAATGATTTATTCCCGTTTCAATCAACAATATAAACTTATTATTGTATTCAAAGGCAGCCTTAAAATACCTGATATTCTCTTTGCCAATAAAGTCAGGAACAGGTATAAACATCTCCGGAGATATTCTTATAACCCCTTCTATGGAGTCAACCAGCAAGCCAATAAGGGAATCATCTTCATGATGCATTATTAAAATATGAGTCTTCTTACTCACGCATGTACCTGAAAGACCTATATATTCCCTGAAATCAAGTACTGGTATAACCACCCCCCTTAAAGACATTACACCCTTTATATACGGATAAGTATTAGGTACCTCTGTCACTTCTATGTAGTTAATAACTTCCTTTACCTTTGTAACCTTCATGGCATACCTTTCATTATCAATTTTAAAGATAATATACTGATCTTCTGCCAATACATGATTATCTCCAATATCATGTCCGGAAACTTCTTTCTTTTCTTTAACCGGTTCAGTCTCGTATACCATTACAACCTGCCGTAAGCAACACGGTTTCTTCCTTCACGTTTTGCCTTATATAATGCCTGGTCAGCCCTGTTTATCAACGCTTCATAACCTTCCTTGGTATCATCGGGAAATGTTGAAACTCCTATGCTGGCAGTTACACTTTTTCCGCCATTCAACTTTATCAGGAGCGGATTTTCCTCAATCATTTTTCTGAGACGCTCCGCTACTATATGGGCGCCGATAACTGTACTCTGAGACAAAACAATAATAAATTCATCCCCTCCATATCTGACGGCAAAATCATACCCTCTCAGCATTGTCTGCAACAGCCTTGCAACTTCTTTGATTATCACATCGCCACGCTGATGTCCGAATGTATCATTGACATCTTTAAAATTATCAATATCGAGTATTATCAGGGATAGCTTAAGATTGAATCGCTCACTGCGGTTATACTCTCTTCTCAATGTATCGTACAAATATCTCTGATTATATAATCCGGTCAATGCATCAAGCACTGTGACACGTTCTAATTCAACTATCTTGGCTTTAAGCTCTTTCTGGAGACCCTTCATTCTCAACAATATACTTACCCTCAAAGCAAGTTCATGAGGATGGAATGGTTTAGTCATATAATCAATAGCACCGCTCTCCAGGCCTTTAATCTTATCAAATATTCCCCTATTGGCAGACAACATAATCACCATAATGTCTTCAAATCTCTTTTCCTTGTTTAACATCTCCATTAACTTGAAACCATCCATTTTCGGCATCATTACATCACAAATCAGCATATCAATTTCTTCTCTGGATAAGACCTTAATTGCACTAAATCCATCATTGGCTTCGAAGTAATTATCGAACAGGCAGGCCCCCCTGAGACTTTCGACCACCTTCTGCCTCAACAGGGGTGAATCATCAATTATTAATACACTATTACTCATTCTACGACTTTTCGGCTTCTGCCGGATAATCTTGACTTGAGATGTGATGTGATGTATACGTGTTATCTATATTAGTCTTGAAACATCTATTACGGGCAATACCTTTTTTGAATCAATTTCAGCAAAACCTATAACACATGGTATCTTTTTAAGGAACTTTCCCAGCGGTTTAATGAGTATTTCGCGCTGTCCCTTTATTTTATCAACAATAATACCTACCTTTTTCACACCAAGACCAGCTATAATAACGTACTTGTTATTTTGAACAATTACCTCATTTTTCCCAGTGTATTTTAATATATCTTTTAACCTTATAAGAGGTAAACAATCTCCTCTCAGGTTTATGCTCTCTTTATCCCTGATCATTATCATATCACCTTCTTTTAATCTTAGATTTTCAGAAATAGAATTTACAGGTATCGCAAACTCCCTCCCTGACTCCGAGACTATCAATGCCCTGACTATGAGCAAAGTTACTGGAAGTGTAATCCTGAATGTAGTACCTTTTGCACGTACAGTTTCAATCTCAATCATGCCTGACAGATCAGCCATGTTTTTTGCCACTACATCAAGACCAACTCCTCTTCCCGACACATCGTCAATCGTACTCTTAGTGCTGAAACCAGGTTGGAAAAGCAAAAGTTGAAGCCTCTTCTCATCTTTTTCGTGAGGGCTTATCAGCCCCATTTCAAGCGCCTTTTCATAAATCCTGGTAAAATCCATGCCCCCACCGTCATCCTCGATATCAATCACTACACTGCTGTCTTTCTGTGTGGCCTTCACACTTATCCTTCCTGTTGAAGCCTTACCCCTCAGGGTTCTGACGTCCTTATCCTCAATACCGTGGTCAATTGCATTACGTATTATATGCATTAGTGGGTCAGCAAGCGCTTCTATCATAGATTTATCGAGTTTTGTATCACCACCGGATACTTCTAATATTATTTCTTTCGATAGTTCTTTAGAAAGCATGTCTACTATTCGCGTAAGCCTGCTGAACAAATAATCAAGAGGCACTAATCTGATCTCTATAAGCCCATCCCGCAGAAAGGCTAATTTCTTATGTAATTGTTTTGCTGATTTGTTAATATCCAGAAACGGTATGTTGTAACCATGTTGAATCTTCAAATCATTCAAAGAGTGTGTTATTGTACTGTTTAATAATAATATCTCTCCTACAGTATTCAGAAGTGTTTCAAGTCTTTCTATGTCCACCCTGACAGTCTTTGTTATACTCCTTGCAGAATACCTGGGTTGCTCCCCGGGAACAACATTCTTGTGTACCCCGATATTCTGAATACTTGTATTTTCTCCCCTAATAACTCCACACAGTCCGGTTTTGAATCTTTCATCTTTTGAGGAATAAATAAACTCGAATGATACCATGCCATCAGCAGAAAATCCTGATACCGGGATAACAGCAATTATTTCTCCGCACCCTGTAAGATGTGCCTGCAGTTTTTCTACCTCTTCATCAACAGTATCAATATGAAGGCGTGCAAATATCCTGTAAACGTTATGGCCTTCATTAATCGTCGCATTGAGCCTGTGAAGCTCAAACTCAGACAGGGTTCGGGATAAATCAGGGGGCATATCGTTAATAGCAGTCACAGTCCCACCATCATCTGATTTCGTATTATCAAGGATATTACCTATCTTATTAAGCGCCGGTTCTATTTCAGTATGCTCAATCCCCTGCTCATTGACATTATTCAGAAGTTCAGTAAGTATCTCCACTACTTCAAACAGGGTGTCTACGACAGTGAAATTTAGCTGAATTCTACCGAACCTAAGGCAGTCCAGCAGATCTTCCAGCCTGTGACTTAATGCAGTTAACCTCGGCAATCCTGTTACTTCAGAAATTCCCTTTAAGGTGTGGATCTCACGAAACAAGGCGTTCACAATATCAGGATTTATGACATGAGATGATTGACACAAAGACTTAAGCTCATACAAATCTCTGTTGAGGTGCTGTATAATATCTTCAGCCTCAGTTAAATAATCTTTATATTTTACAGAATTTATAGCCCGGCAATTTGACATTATTATGTTATATTTTTGATTTCAAGAGCGCTATACCTGCAATCTTGATAAATGCCTCAAGGGCTGAAGTATCCCCTATCAACTGTTTATAAGGTAAGTTATCTCCATATACTACTGCAGTAACCCTGTCACCCTGAATAAGCGGTGAAACAAAGACTTCAACAGGCGTCCCTTCACCAAGATGTGTGACAAGATAGGTATTCCAGTCAGTTTCAGGTAACGTTCCCCTGTACGTTTTCTTATTTTCTACTGCATATTTTATTATAGAAGGTTGATCCAGAGGTATCTGTAATTCCTTTATCCTCTTGTCGGCTGAACTCATTGATATCCCAACCTGCCCGAATCCAAATGCACTCTCTTCGGTGAGCTTGAATACAACAGAACGATTCATCGCCTCTCCCGCAAATCTCAGGATCATGACTAATACCTCTGTGCCGGCAGCCGGGATTGTCAACTCTTCTATCATGGTAATCAGTGTATTCGAATAGATTCCTCTATTTTCGGATAAAGATTCAAAGGTCTTACCCTCTTCTAAAACCGGGGGTACTTTTTTACCTTCATCTCTTAATCTTGTGCCCTCTAACAATATATACTCTGTGCTGACGCTTGTGCCTTGAGGGATATTGTGCATCTCTTTTTCAGGCTCAAAACGAAATACCCCTTCTTCCCAGGAAAGCAGTTCGTATATGACTTCTTTAATCAGCGACTGAATCAAATTATCGAGAATATCTTTCTCAATGAACTTATTCTCTGTAAGTATTGCCCCTAATGGTTCATAAACCTTTCTGTCTTTCTGAATCCTTAGTGCAGTTTCAAGGTCATTTTCCCTTATCATACCCTCCCTGATAAGTCTTTCTCCCAGCCTCTCTTTGCCTTGCAATGAGGCATATAATATCTGTCCATCATGAAATACCACCCTTCCATTGGAGGAAGAATTTTCTAAATTTAATACACCACTCTTTTTACTTAAATGGACTATCTGGAGAATATCAGGAAGGCTAAAATCCGATAAGTGTCCTTCAAGGCTCATAATAAAAATAGTTCATGAGGTCAATTACATCAAACCCTACTTCTCAATTTCATATCGGAAATCTTCAATTATAGTATTAGCGAGGAGCTTGTTACACATCTCTTTGATTTGAAAATCCAATTTGTCTATGGAATTATTATTTAAATTCAGTTCAATATACTTTCCAATCCTTACATCCTCAACTGAGGAATACCCCAGTGTATTGAGAGAATGTTTTACTGCTTTGCCCTGCGGATCCAATATACCCTCTTTTAACGTCACATATACACGTACCTTCAATTATCATCCTCCCTGGTAGTTATCACGATTTCTCGCTTCTGACTTCTTACCTCTGTCTTCTAACTTCTGATTTCTTACTGTTCCCTATCCAAATATCCGCTTGAAAATATAGTCTACATGCTTTAAATGATATTCCATATCAAAACATGATGTTATATCTGTTTCACTCAACTGTGACATTACCTCTTCATCTTCCAGTAAAAGTTTTTGGAAGTCTACGCCATTGTTCCATGCCTTCATAGCATTTTTCTGAACCAACCTGTATGCATGATCTCTGTCCATTCCTTTTCTTACCAGTTCCAGCAATACCCTCTGTGAATTTATGAGCCCATGCGTCAGGTTAAGATTCCTGTTCATATTCTCCGGATACACTATCATATCCTTTATAATATTTATTAACCTGTTCAGCATATAATCTATGAGGATAGTGCTGTCAGGCATTATAACCCTCTCGACTGATGAATGACTTATATCACGCTCATGCCACAACGGGATATTTTCCAGTGCAGCGATACAATTTGACCGGACAATCCTTGCAAGGCCGCTGATATTTTCGCTGCCAACAGGGTTCCTCTTGTGCGGCATGGCAGAGGAGCCCTTTTGCCCTTTGGTAAATGGTTCTTCAACCTCCAGTACCTCTGTTCTCTGAAGGTGCCGGATCTCTGTAGCATGTTTGTCAATTGTACTGGCTATAATACCAAGTGTGCACATAAATTCAGCATGTCTGTCTCTCTGCACAATCTGCGTAGATATGGGAGAAGGCTTTAATCCAAGTCTGTTACACACATACTCTTCAACATACGGTGGAATATTGGCAAAGGTACCTACTGCACCTGATATCTTGCCATAACTAATAGTCTCCCTGGCCCTGACAAAACGATCAATGTTTCTATTTGTGTCTTCATACCATAATGCCATCTTGAGGCCAAATGTTATCGGCTCTGCATGAATGCCATGGGAACGCCCCATCATGACAACATCTTTATACTCATGGGCCTTCTCCCTTAGAACATCCTTCAGTCTTTTGAGATCATCAAGGATAATATTTGAGGCATCAATAAGCTGCAGTGCAAGTCCGGTATCAAGGACATCAGAGGATGTAAGACCCAGATGCAGGTATTTTGCCTCATCGCCAATACTCTCGGATACTGCGGTCAGAAAGGCAATAACATCATGCTTTACTTCAAGTTCTATGTCATTAATACGCCCTATATTTATTTGTGCCTTCTCTTTAATCACCCTGACGGCACTTGCCGGTATCTCCCCCATTTCTGCCAATGCCTCACAAGCCGATACCTCAATGTCAAACCACTTCTTAAATTTATTCTCCGGTTCCCATACGTCCTTCATTCTCTGTAATGTATAACGTTCTATCATAACTTATCCGCGATAATCTCCTGATGGTCTTTCACAACTCTATCAAGTATTCCATTCACAAATGAGCCGGATTCTTCTACTCCATACCTCTTTGCAATCTCTATAGCCTCATTTATAGTAACCTTCGCAGGGATATCTCTAATATAGAGCAATTCAAATATAGCCATTCTCAAAATATTGCGATCTACTACTGCCATCCTGTCTACACTCCAGTGACTAGCTGACAGCCTGATCTTCTCATCTATCATTGAAAGATTCTTTATTACACCATCAACAATATTATTGGCAAATTCCCTGATATCATCCTGCACTACTTTGTCCGACCAGAACCCATCAAAAAGGCCGGAGGACTGTTGACTGATATCATACTGATACAACATCTGTAAAGCATATTCTCTTGCCTTTCTGCGATATCCCATTATCCCCCTTCGTAAGTTAAACAAGCACTTTGTAAAGATTAGCCATCTCAATCGCCTGCAAGGCGGCATCCCACCCCCTGTTCCTGTTCTTGGTACCGGCCCTTTCAATAGCCTGATCCACACTGTCTGTGGTCAGAACACCGTATATAACAGGTATGCCTGCATCTAAAGCTATACTTGCTATACCCTTTGTTACTTCTGCAGAAATATATTCAAAGTGAGGCGTAGCGCCCCTGATAACAGCGCCAAGGCATATAATTGCATTGTACTTATCAGACATGGCCATTTTCTTTGTAACCATAGGGATCTCAAAAGAGCCTGGCACCCTGACAACAGTAATATTGCCGTCATCTACATCACATTGTTTGAATGCGTCCAGGGCGCCTGCCAGCAACCTGCTTGTAATAAAGTCATTGAACCTGCTTACAACTATTCCAAACTTAAGACCCTTTCCAACAATTGCCCCCTCTATCGGTTCCGGCATAAAGATATCCTCCTTTATTTCAAATTTCAGATTTTGCTTAACATATGACCTAATTTCCGCTTCTTAGCCTTAAGATAATCAATATTGTCCTCATGAGGAGTGACCTCAATAGGTACACGTTCTGCTACGTCCAGCCCATATCCCTCCAACCCTACAATCTTCCTTGGGTTATTTGTCATTAACCTTAAGTGCCTGACGCCAAGATCAACCAGTATCTGGGCGCCGACACCATATTCCCTCAGCACAGGCATGTTTCCTCCGATGACAGAATCCTTAGCACCTTCCATCTCTTCATCCTGTGACTTGTATAAGGTGATCTTGCCAATCACTGACTCTTTAAGGTTATTGTTAATATAAAGCACTATACCGGCCCCCTCATTCTCTATTATCTCCATAGCCTTTTGAAGCTGTTCTCCGCAGTCACACCTCTTTGATTTGAAAATATCCCCTGTAATACATGCTGCATGGACACGTACAAGAACATTCGTAAGGGCATTAATATCCCCTTTGATTAGTGCAAAATGTATATTATGCTCCAGGTCATCTTCATAGACTATAACCTTAAAATCACCATAATCTGTAGGTAATCTCGAATCGGCAACTCTTCTGACCAGTGACTCCCTTTTCAGCCTGTACTCAATGAGATCCTTCACTGTAACGATCTTCAGGTTATTCTCCTGTGCAAATGAAATCAGTTCCGGCAACCTTGACATAGTGCCGTCTTCATTCATTATTTCGCATATCACACCGGAGGGATACAGCCCTGCAAGCTTGGCAAGGTCAACAGACCCTTCTGTCTGACCTGCCCTTTTTAAGACACCGCCATTTTGCGCCATGATGGGGAATATATGTCCTGGTCTTGCCAAATCACCCGGCCTTGTCTCAGGTCTTAAGGCAGTAAGGATTGTGACAGCCCGATCCTGCGCCGATATACCTGTAGTAATACCATGTCGTGCATCTACAGATACGGTAAAAGCAGTCCCGAAAGGCGCTGTATTGTCATGCGTCATAGGCTGGAGTGATAATTCTTCAACACGCTGAGGTGTAAGTGTAAGACATATAAGCCCCCTGCCGAAACGTGCCATAAAATTTATAGCCTCAGGCGTGACTTTTTCAGCAGCCATAACGAGGTCACCTTCATTCTCACGGTCCTCATCATCTACGAGAATAACCATCTTGCCCAGTCTTATATCTTTTACGGCTTCTTCTATTGAATTCAGCCCCATAACATATACTCCTTATATTAACACTCTCTTCAACCCCTTGAACCCTTTATTTGATTCTTAATCTCCTCCAACTCCCTCTCTATCCTCTCAAGCCTGTCTGCCACAGGGTCAGGAAGATGGACATGATCTAACATAGTCTCTGTCAGGCGTCGTCCACCCTGTTTAACAATACGCCCCGGTACTCCAACAACGGTAGAGTCCGCTGGAACAGATTCAAGCACAACTGAATTAGCGCCTATCTTTACATTATCTCCTATAACTATATTTCCAAGCACCTTGGCACCAACACCTACTACTATGTTATTCCCCAAAGTAGGATGACGCTTCCCCTTTTCTTTGCCGGTTCCACCTAAGGTAACACCCTGAAAGAGGGTAACATTATTGCCAATAACTGTTGTTTCACCTATCACTACCCCCATACCGTGGTCTATGAAAAAATAAGAACCAATTCTTGCCCCGGGATGTATTTCAATGCCAGTCAGAAACCTGCTGAAGTGCGATATAACTCTTGGTAAAACCGGAACATCTCTTTTCCATAACCAGTGCGCCACCCTGTGAAGCAAAACAGCATGAAAGCCCGGATATGTAAGAAACACCTCAATTTTACCTGAAGCAGCAGGATCTCTTTCAAAGACTGCATATAAATCTTTCTTAATATTTTCAAACATCTGTCAGCATACAAACGGCATAAGCTCCTATACCTTCCCCCCTCCCAATTGCACCTATACCTTCACTCGTGGTGGCCTTGACATTAACCTGATTCACATCTATTTCCATGGCTGCAGCTATGTTTTTTATCATAGCATCTCTGAAAGGAAGAATCCTGGGGGCTTCAGCAATAACTACAGAATCAACATTTGAGATACTGAAACCTTTTAGCGTGATTATCTTCCTGGTTCTCTTCAATAATTCAATACTTGAGATCCCTTTTAATGAAAAATCCGTATTAGGAAAATGTATGCCGATATCTCCTTCGCCGGCAGCGCCAAGCATTGCGTCACATATGGCGTGTAGTAATACATCGGCATCAGAATGGCCTGTCAGGCTCCTGTCAAAGGGTATACTCACATTGCCAATGGTTACTGATTCACCTTCCCCAAACCTGTGAATGTCATACCCTATGCCAACCCTCATTTCATACCCTTTTTCTTTTGCATCCTTAATATCAATTCAGCAAGCAACAGATCTTCTTTTGTAGTAATCTTAATATTGTCCGGCGACCCCTCAACAATTTTAACCTTATAACCAAGTCTCTCCACTAAGGATGATTCATCTGTAACAGAAACTCTATCCCCGTATGCCATTATGAATGCCTCTTCCAATATACGCTTTTTAAATACCTGAGGCGTCTGCGCATACCATAAAGAAGAGCGGTCCGGGGTAGATCTTATTGTCTTGTCATCACCTACTTCTTTAATAGTATCCTTTACAGGAACGGCAGTTACAACCCCATCAGCAAACATAGCCAGCTTTATAGTTTCACTTAATATCTTCTGAGATACAAAGGGTCTTACGCCATCATGCACAATAACTATATCAGTATCTTCATCAAGCTCTTTTATACCATTATATACCGAATCCTGTCTCCTCTCTCCACCGATGACTATCTTTAAGACCTTCTTATACCCATACATCTCAACAACCTCTTTAAGGCAATATTCTTCTTCACCTGACCGTGAGACAATAAGCACCTGATTGACATCAGGACATTTTTCAAAGGCATCAAGGGTATATGCCAGGACAGGTTTATCTTCAAGCCGGATAAAATGTTTTGGCAAAGAATGAAGCATCCGCTTCCCTTTTCCTGCCGCCAGAATTATGGCTGTTACCTTCATATCGCCCCCTTCACATCACCAGGCCCACCTTTGCCAAATGGAGAATAGGATGCACTTGCGACCGACTGTGAAGCAGACTCATCCTTTACCCTTGCAAATATCATCCTTCCGGCTGTTGTTTGAAGGACACTGGTTACACTGACACCCACGTTTCTACCTATACACCTCTTTGCATCCTCCACCACGATCATGGTCCCATCATCCAGGTATGCTACACCCTGGTTATACTCTTTACCCTCTTTTAATACAAAGACATTCATTAACTCGCCAGGCAATGCAACGGGTTTTAATGCATTGCAAAGTTCATTGATATTCAGCACTTCTATACCCTGAAGTTCTGCTATTTTGCTTAGATTTATGTCATTTGTAATAATCTTGGCATTCATAACCCTGGCTAACGCAATAATCTTTAAATCCACTTCACGTATCTTGGGAAAATCATTGTCTACAATATTCACATCTACATCTGCCATTTTCTGCATCCTGTGCAATACATCCATTCCCCTCCTGCCGCGCGCCTTCTTCATCATATCAGGAGAATCAGCAATATGCTGAAGCTCTTTCAGGACAAATTGAGGTACGATGAAAGTACCCTCAAGGAAACCGGTCTCACAGACATCTGCAATCCGGCCGTCAATTATTGCACTTGTATCCAGTATCTTCTTATATCCTGATACTTCCGAACCAAAAAACTTCTGCACACTTGTTAAATCTATCCATTCTCCGGCTCTTGTCCCCAGGACCAAACCTAAATAACCCGAAATAAAATTAAATGGAAACGAGAGTATTGCACTGTAATTGGAAGTAAATTCATTTTCAAAAACGGACATTATCAGATTACCGATCAATAAACCCGCTACTAAACCGGTAATACCGCCTATTGACTGCCCAAGAGAATACTGTTTAAAGAAATATTCAAATATGACAGCAGCCAGACCAACCAAAAGACCCGCAACAATACCAGCTACAGGAGAAAAAGGCGGATTATTGGAAAATATAAAATATCCTGAAGATATGCACAGGACTATAAAAAATCCCTGAATTAGCCTTAAATGATACATTGTAGTAAACCTCTCTCAGGGACACTTCCTGATTCAGGGAAGTGTCCCTGATTTATGGAGACATGGTTATATAAATTGTCATCCCTTCACGGTATACTAAAATTAAAATACTATCACCCTTTTTTATGTCATCTACTATTTTATTAAAATCTTTGATCGTTTTAGTATCCTTCTTGTTTATCTGCATAACAACATCGCCTGCTTTAAGGCCATACTCTTCAGCAGGCGAACCTGCTTCCACAGTAGTAACAAATATCCCTCTGATCTTATCAGGTATTTCCAGTCTTTCCCTGAATTCCGGAGTAAGATTCTGGACAGTGACCCCTTCGAAAATGCCATCTGACGCACCTTCTCCGGTCTCTCCTTTAGCCATGTTAGCCGGAAGTTCTCCGATAGTAACTTTAAGCTTCTTCTCCCCTCCATCATGTATGATCTTTACATCTATTGCCTTTCCAACAGGTGTCTGGGCTACCATATTCCTTAGATGAGAATTATTCTCCACTTCTTTACCATTATATTGCATAATAACATCGCCACGCTCAAGTCCCGCCTTCTCAGCCGGACTTCCTTCCATAACATCACTTACAAGTGCCCCGGTGTTGGCGTTTAGTTTAAACTGTTTTGCAAGCTCAGGAGTGATGTCCTGTATATAGACTCCCAACCAGCCACGGGTAACTTTTCCTTCTTTTACCAGACTCTCCATAACAGATTTTGCCATGTTACTCGGTACCGCGAAGCCTATCCCCATGTATCCGCCACTTCTTGTAAATATGGCAGTATTAATCCCAATAAGTTCACCCATGATATTTACAAGAGCGCCTCCTGAATTTCCCGGATTAATTGCGGCGTCTGTTTGAATAAAGTCCTCATAATCAGCTATACCGACATTTGCCCGCCCTTTAGCGCTTATGATGCCACTCGTAACAGTCTGATTAAGCCCGAATGGACTACCAATAGCAAGCACAAACTCCCCAACTTCAATCTGATCTGAATCTCCCCAGACAATGGCAGGAAGATCGCTGTCCTTGATCTTAACTATTGCCAAATCAGTCTTGGGGTCAGCGCCAACAACCTTTCCCACAAATTCCCGTCTGTCAGAGAGTAGAACCTTTATCTCATCAGCCCCTTCAACTACATGATTGTTAGTTACTATATATCCATCCTCGGACACAATAACACCGGAGCCGAGACTCTGCTCTTTGCGCTTTCTGGGCATTTCATGCTCCCTGAAAAATTCATCACCAAAAAAACGCCTGAAAAACGGGTCCTGGAAAAACGGAGATAACGGACTCCTTTCCAAACCCTTCATTGTCTTGGTAGTTGAGATGTTTACCACGGCTGGAGTTACGCGCTTTGATATCTCTACAAATGCCTTTTCTGTCTCAGCTAATTGCTGTGTGATCCTGGGTGGAATAGGTTCAACCCTGGCCTGCCCAAGGGGGATCCAACCGAGGTTGGAAGAAATGATAACACCAGCTATTACCCCGATTGAAATAAGTATCGCCGAAATAACTATACTCTTCTTGTCGAATTTCTTAATAAGCTTCTGCATACATACCCTCCTCAAGAGATAAAATAAGATACTATCACATTATATTATTATTCAGATTAAATTGTAAAGATTAAGGTAAGATTACCTATTTACCAATGCGTCTTTAAGCGGTTGACATACAGGTTAGAATAGGGTAGTTTTTGCTTCTATGAATGATCGGACATGTATAATGGAAGAAAAAGACAAGGAATATATATGGCACCCGTTTACGCAGATGAGAGAGTGGGTAGCTGATACTCCACTTATTATAGAAAGCGGCAAAGGTTCTTACTTGATTGATACACAAGGAAGGAGATACATTGACGGTTTCTCATCTGTCTGGGTTAACATACATGGCCACAGGAAGAAGGCCATTGATAAGGCAATTACAGAGCAACTAAAAAGGATCGCCCACAGCACCCTCCTCGGCCTTTCGAATATTCCATCCATATTACTGGCTGAAAAACTAATCAGAGTTGCCCATAATTCCGGCTTATTTTCACTGTCAAAGGTATTTTATTCTGATAATGGTTCTACAGCAGTTGAAGCCGGCTTAAAAATGGCATTCCAATACTGGCAGCTTAAGGGTGGCAGATATAGGGAAAAGACTAAGTTCCTGACATTGGAAAATGCATACCATGGAGACACGATTGGCTCTGTCAGTCTTGGAGGTATAGACCTGTTTCACAAGTTGTATAAACCTTTATTATTTGAGACGATTAAAGTCCCGTCACCAAACTGTTACAGATGTCCAATAGACAAAAACCATCCTGATTGTAATTTAGCCTGTATAAGAGAGGCAGAAAAGGTGTTAAAAAGACATCATCACGAAACAGCAGCCTTTGTAATTGAACCACTCATACAGGCGGCTGCAGGAATGATAGTTTCTCCCCCCGGATATCTCAGTCAGATTAGCTCACTGTGTAAACAATATAATGTTTTACTTATTGCAGATGAAGTTGCTACAGGTTTCGGAAGAACAGGACGTATGTTCGCCTGCGAACATGAAGATGTTACACCTGATATAATGGCTATTGCCAAGGGAATCACCGGGGGATATCTTCCTCTTGCGGCCACATTAGTCACGGAAGACATATACAATGCTTTTCTCGGGGAGTATAAAGAATTCAAGACTTTTTTTCACGGCCACAGTTATACGGGAAATCCTTTAGGATGCGCTGCTGCCATAGCAAATATTGACATATTTGAAAAAGAAAACGTTCTCCATCATGTCAGGGTTAAAAGCAGCTTACTTGAGAAGCTGCTAAGACAATTAAAGGATCATCCCCATGTCGGAGATATAAGACAAAAGGGGCTTATGGCAGGTATAGAGCTTGTTAAAGATAAGTCTTCAAAAGCCCCTTACCCTCTGGAAGACAAAGCCGGCTACCGTGTTTGTCTGGAAGCAAGAAATATGGGCCTTATATTAAGGCCGATTGGTAATGTTATAATATTAATACCTCCGCTTAATATCTCATCAGCCATTTTAAAGAAAATGGTAGCCATTATTGCCGCGGCCATAGAAACGGTAACAGGCAATGGATTTCAGCAATAAATAAATAATTCTTGAAATTTACCTTGCTGATATGTTATGTATACAGGCTGATATTTTTCATTGGAGGGACTCATTGACAAGGACAATTCAGTATTACATTGACAGGCATGCCAAAAAGACTTTAAAACACATAAACAACAAACTCAGAAGATTTGTGTTATGCACGTTTAATCAAAAATATGTCGAGGAAAAACAAAAGGCAAGATATGGAGATTGCTTCCAGTGTGGGAAGTGTTGCAGCTTACTTTTGAAATGTCCGTTCCTCGAAGGAACTGACGGAAATACAAAATGTGCCATATATAATAATGGCCGGCCAAAACAGTGTGAGGCATTCCCTATTGATCCTAAAGATTTACACGATGTAGATTACTTTTGCGGCTATTTTTTCAGTGAAGAATTAAAGAATTCAGAATTCAGTATGACAAAGTAGTTTAAAGGCACAACGAAAAATGTCTCAACTGGTTTAAAACATAATCCCTGATTTCTTTAGCAGCAGGCCTGTCAGCAACTATCTTCCCTTCCTCCACATGTGACTGAAGTATATCTCTGAAATCCCCACCGCATTCACAATTTGAAATCTGAGATTTGAATCCTGAATTTTCCTTAAGGGGTATCATCATGGAATTGTAACAGCCGTTACATCTCAAAACCCTCTTTGAACCTGACATCTTCCCCCTTTTGGCAAGAGGCTTTCCATCTACTTCGATGATATCCATTGCAAAGTCTATCACCTTTGCGCTGCTTATTGCAGTCCCTACTCCATACGCATCTACATAAGGGTTCAACTCAATTATTTTATGCTCATCCAATCCACCGCTAACGAATAACTTAACGTGCTGATATCCTCTAAGATCGAGTTCCCATCTCACCTCCTGCAGTATTCTGAGAAAGTTCCCTCTTCTGCTTGCCGGCGTATCCAGTCTTACACCATATAGCTTTTCACCCAAAGCCTCTGCAACTGCAATCGTCTCAAATTTCTCATCGCCAAAAGTGTCTACTAAGGCAACCCTTTTTACCTGGGGCTCAATAACCTCATGAAATGCCTTCGTTGCTTCTACCGAATTCCCCATCAATATGATAAGTGAGTGAGGCATTGTACCTACCGGATCTGCACCTATCAGTTCCCCGCTCATTAATACAGCCACGCCATCACACCCGCCTATATAGGCACTCCTTTCAATCATCGGTGCTATTGATGGATGCATCCTCCTTGCACCAAAACTAATAACCCCTCTGTCTTCTGCAAACTTTTTACATCTTGCAGCCTTTGTAGCAATACCTGATGCCTGACACAAAAGACCAAGGATTGCAGTCTCATATATACCGAAGTCAGTATACATCCCTTCTATCTCAAGGACAGGATGATAAGTCTTGAAGATGGCTCCCTCCGGCATTGACCGAACATTAATCTTCATACCTTCAAATAACCGTGTACATTCCTCAAGTCCGGCAAATACCCCCCACTCTCCGTCATCAGGAAGGCTCTTTGCTATAAACTCTGCCTTAACCCATTTATCTATACCTTTCGCCTTGAGTATCTTTATTGTTCTATCAAAGTAAATATCTGTGACTCTTCCGGACTTGATATCCTCAAAGTCTGCAGTAAACAACTTACGCTCCATTTAATATACCCCTCAGTGCTGCCATCTTATATCTCCGTAAACGACCTTCACAGCCCCTTCTCTCAGCATCTCATCTATAGCCTGTTCACTGGCGCCAGTATTAACATCAACACCCTTCGATGCATCTGATAAGAATACCACATCAAATCCGGTATGCAAGGCATCCAGCACTGTGCTCTTGACGCAGTAGTCAGTGGCCAGTCCACCAATAAAAAGCTGCCGGATGTTTTTTGCTTTAAGCCGTTTATCGAGGTCAGTTCCCTGAAAGCCTGAGTATCCCTCATTATCCGGTGATATTCCCTTTGATATAATAACTGCCCGGGAAGGAATTAAAAGTTTTTTGTGCAGTTCAGCGCCATACGTTTCCTGAACACAATGTTCAGGC